>Ga0209573_1000600_pt1 | contig 71899 bp, 45 predicted proteins | sample TNRBio252014_DNA_FD_185870 | JGI IMG/M metagenome (GOLD analysis project Ga0209573, IMG submission 185870) | Wastewater treatment Type I Accumulibacter community from EBPR Bioreactor in Madison, WI, USA - TNR Reactor_6/25/2014_ DNA (SPAdes)... | ecosystem: Engineered > Bioreactor > EBPR >...
ACGGGCTGAAAGCGCCTGAGGGTGATGGGGGGCGTGAGGGGCTCGGGGCGGCTGCCCACCGACACCCCCTCGCCCGACAGCCGCAGCCGCAACTGAACGGCGTACTCCGGCCGATCGTCGGTAGACAGCAGGGTGACGATGACCCGGCCGGGATCGTCGTAGGCCTCCAAGCCGCCCGAAAAGCGGCTGACGGAGACGTTGACCGTTACGGGCCAGGGCTGGGCGTATACCCATGCCGGAAGGAGGAACATAGCCCATAACAGGGCCAATAAAGCCTTAAAGGGTATAAAAGAGCGCTGCATGAGAAAGAGGGTTGCGCGATCAAAAACAGGGTGTTGTATCTGTGCGCAGGGCCTGCCGCCCCGCGCTTGGCGCTAAGGTAAACAGATCATTGGAAAGGAACAAGAGCCGGGGATGTTTTTTTATGAGGCGAGCTGTTGGAGGTATGCTAAGAGGGGGGATTAAGGGTGTTAAGGGGATTAAGGGTGTTAAGGGGATTAAGGGTGTTAAGGGTATTAAGGGTGTTAAGGGTGTTAAGGGTGTTAAGGGTGTTAAGGGTGTTAAGGGCCCGCCCACTTGAGGTGGTCGGGTAAATGTTAGGGGCCCGCCCACTTGAGGTGGTCGGGTAAATGTTAGGGGCCCGCCCACTTGAGGTGGTTTTACCCGGCTGAACAGACGGGCGGGTAAATGTTAGGGGCCCGCCCACTTGAGGTGGTTTTACCCGGCTGACCAGACGGGCGGGTAAATGTTAGGGCCCGCCCGCTTGAGGTGGTTTTACCCGGCTGACGAGACGGGCGGGTAAACATTAGCCCTTACTTTCCGATGCAAAAGCGCCCGAAAATATTTCCCAGCAGGTCGTCTGTGCTGATCTCGCCGGTAATTTCGCCTAAGTGATGCAAGGTGCGGCGGATGTCCATGGCCACAAAGTCGGAGCTTACGCCCTGGCTGAGGCCTGCCAGTACGGCGTCGAGGGCCTCGTGGGCCTGGCGCAGCGCCTGGTAGTGGCGGGCGTTGCTTACTACGGTGCTTTCGCGGGGCTGATGGGAGGCAATTACTAATTCGTAGAGTTTCTCCTTGAGGTACTCCACGTTCATGCGGTTGCGGGCCGATACGGGCGCCCAATTGGCTGCCGTTACGATGGGGGTATCGGTCTCAGGAGCGGCATAGTGCTCGGGAAGGGCGTGCGGGAAGAGGTCCATCTTATTGGCCACCACCAATAGCGGCACGCCCTCGGGGGCGAGGCTGCGCAGGTCGGCCAGCACTTCTTCGGGTTGGGTGCGCGCCACGTCGAAGACGTAGAGCAGCACTGCCGACTGCCGTATTTTCTCTAAGGTACGGGCCACGCCTATGGCCTCTATGGCGTCCTGTGCCTCGCGTATGCCGGCGGTATCGATGATGCGGAAGGGCACGCCGCGGATGTTGAGGGTTTCCTCGATGATATCGCGGGTGGTGCCGGCTATATCGCTCACTATGGCGCGTTCTTCGTTGAGGAGGGCGTTCAGCAGGGTGCTTTTGCCCGCGTTGGGGCGGCCGGCGATGACGGTAGCCACTCCTTCTTTAATGGCATTTCCCAGGTCGAACGACTGCATCAATCCGGCGATTACCTGTTGTATGCCCATTACCAATTGGCGCAGTTCGGCCCGGTTGGCAAACTCTACGTCTTCCTCTCCGAAGTCGAGCTCCAACTCAATGAGGCTGGCGAAGTCGATGAGCCGCTGCCGCAGTTGGCGCAGATCGTGGCTGAAACCGCCGCGCATCTGCTGCATGGCTATGTCGTGGGCCGCTTCCGAGCCGGCGGCGATGAGGTCGGCTACGGCCTCGGCCTGACTGAGGTCGAGCTTACCGCGCAGAAAAGCCCGCAGCGTGAACTCGCCGGGCTGCGCCAGTCGCGCGCCCTGCTCCATGAACAATTGTATCAGTTGCTGAATGATATAAGGCGAGCCGTGGCAGCTCACCTCTACCACATTTTCGCCGGTATATGAGCGCGGCGCCACAAAGAGCGTAGCCAGCACTTCGTCGAGCAGTCGCCCGTCGGGCAGCGCTATGCCGCCAAAATGCACGGTATGGCTGGGTTGGTCCAGCAGGTTTTTACCTGTAAACACAGAGGCTACAATGCTTATGGCCTCCGGCCCCGACAGCCGCACCACCCCAATGGCGCCTATGCCAGGGGGCGTGGCCAGCGCTACAATGGTATCTTCTAACTGGTGGCGGTGGTAGGTCATGTTTTTGCTGGTTTTTGACAAAAGTAACGCGTTTTTCTTAACCTAGTTTATTGGAAGCAACTCCACATTGCCCCGAACTTTGTTAGAACAAAAACGCACTGCCATGAATCGCAAAGAATTTTTACGCAAAGGCCTGCTCAGCGCAGGCGCAGTAGCTGCCGGAGGCGCTGTTGTCAGCAACAACATCGACGAGCTCAAGCCCATCGGTAAGGCGGTGGGTTTTAATCACATTCCTAACACAAACTCCAACATTATGGCCAATACCGTTTTGCATAAAGCCAACACCCGCGGGCGGGCGTCGCATGGCTGGCTCGAAAGCTATCATACCTTTAGCTTTGCCAATTACCACAACCCCGAGCGCATGCACTTTGGCGTGCTGCGCGTGCTCAACGACGATACCGTACAGGCGGGCATGGGCTTCGGCACCCACCCCCACGACAATATGGAGATCATCAGCATACCGCTCGAAGGCGACCTGGAGCACCGCGACAGCATGGGCAACACCGCCGTCATTCGCCGGGGCGATGTGCAGGTTATGAGCGCCGGCGCGGGCATCACCCACAGCGAGTATAACAAGAACAAAGACCAATTGGTGAAGTTTCTCCAGATATGGGTCTTCCCGAATGCGCGCAACGTGACGCCCCGCTACGACCAGATCACCCTCGACCCTGCGGCACGCCACAATCGCCTCCAGCAGATCCTCTCGCCCGACCCCAACGACGAGGGCGTATGGATACACCAGAACGCCTGGTTTCACCTCGGCGATTTTGACCCCGGCCAAACGGCCCGCTACGACATCAGGCGCAGCGGCAACGGCGTGTATGCCTTTGTACTTAGCGGCAACGCAACCATCAATGGGCAGCCGTTGGAAGCCCGCGACGGCCTCGGCGTTTGGGATACCGACCACTTAGACATACAGGCCGACAGCCGCACCGAGTTGCTGCTGATGGATGTGCCCATGAGTTTGTAAATTATTGCCGCCTGCCCTTGGGCGCTTTGCTGCTGCTGGGGGCAGGCGGCCGCTTTTGGCTGAATCTCAGGCATATAGTTCTCCAAGCCAAGATTTGTGAATCCTGACTTGGAGAACTATAGATACCCCGTCAAATGAGTTGGCATTCGGACCAGGGGGCGACGCGGTATGCCCCGGCCCCTTAACGCAAGATGGGGCATAACGCCCATGGTTGGCATAAAACTCGCCCTTAGCTTGCGGGCCGGGGCATAAGAGCAGAGCACCCGGCGCCGCCCGTGCCGCCCAGATCAGTAGATGACAGGCGGCGGGGCCCCAAAAAACAAAACCCTCCCCCTTGATGTTGGGAAATAGAATAGACCACTAACAAAATGGACTGCGTATGTCGGACGTGACGAAGACCTATACCAATGGCGAAGTGACCATTGTGTGGAAGCCGGATGTGTGCATTCACAGCCGGGTGTGCTGGCAGGAGGCAACGGGCCTGCCCGAGGTATTTCAGCCGGCGCGCCGGCCGTGGATAGACCCGCTGGGGGCGGGTACGGAGCGCATCATTGAGCAGGTAAAAAAGTGCCCCTCGGGCGCGTTGAGCTATTACCTGAATGCCGAGGCGGAGCAGGTAGCGGAGGTGCAGGCCGAAAGCTTAGTGGAGACGATGCCCAACGGGCCGCTGCTGGTGTACGGCAACCTGACGGTAAAGCACAAAGGCGGCGAGGAGCACCGCAACAGCAAGGTGACGGCCTTCTGCAGATGCGGCCACTCGGCCAGCAAACCTTACTGCGACGGCAGCCACATCAAAGCGGGTTTTGAAGGATAACGCTATGGCCAACATCATTGACGCCCACATCGGGCAACAGCATTACGCTACCCAACTGACCAATGGCCGCCACGAATGGGTGGCCGACGAGCCCCTTGACGAGGGCGGAACCGATCTGGGTTTTTCGCCCGGCGACCTGCTGGCCGCAGCCTTGGCCAGTTGCACCAGCATCACCTTGCGCATGTATGCCGACCGCAAGGGCTGGCCCTTGGCCGGGGTGCAGGTACAGGTATCGTTTGAGCGCGACAAAACGACCAACACCTCGCAGTTGCAGCGCCGCGTAACGCTGGAGGGCGAGCTCAGCGAGGATCAGCGCCATAGACTGCTGGCCATTGCCAACCGCTGTTTTATTCACCAGACGCTCACGCACCCGATCAGCATTGAAACGGAGTTGTTGTAGCCGGGGCGCAAAGCGTAAGCCACGATATAGTTCTCCAAGCCAAGATTTGTGAATCTTGGCTTGGAGAACTATAAAAGGCGGGCACATAATGGTTTTTATGCTACATTTGGGTTATATAATCAACCACTATGGTGTCATTAGCCCATAGCGTCAGGCAAAAACTGAAGCTGGCGCTGCTGCTGGCAGTACTTACGCTGGCCTTGCTGCTGAGTAACATTTTTGAGCGACGCAACGCCTCGCATATCGACCACTGCTTTGAATCGATGTATGCCGACAGACTGCTGCCCTCGGCTTATATTTTTTATCTCACCAACCATTTTTACCAGCGGCGGCTGTTGCTGGAAGGGCATCTGGCCCGTACCAATGCGGAGAACAGCCAGGTGTGCGGCGTTCAATTAGGGGTTCATGCCCGGGCCATGGACAGCCTGATTGCCGATTTTGAGAAGACCTACTTGGTGGGCAACGAGGAAAAAATTCTGATCGACTTCAAGCGGGAGCTGGCTTCCTACAATCAGTTTGAGCGCAATCTGCTGAATGGAGGCGCGGGTTTTGCGCACCCGGATGCCACCGGCGACCGGCTCGTCCACCTCTTCGACCTCACGCTCAAAGAGCTGACCGCCCTGTGTCATATACAACTGAGCGTAGGCAAGCACCTGCTCGACGACTCGCACAGCAAGGCGGCCAGTTCGCGGCTGCTCACCACCTTAGAGATAGCCCTGCTGGTGGCTGTGGCTTTGCTGGTACAGGTGCTGGTGCTAACCTCGCGGAAGATTGTGGTGGAAAAACCCAGCCTGCCCAACCTCAACTGACATCAGGCGAACAGTTCCTGATACAGTTCTTCGATTTTACCGATGGTATGCACCTGTATCTGGTAGCGATCCTGGTCGATGCCCTTGGTGTTGTACTTGGAGATGTAGATGTGGCGAAAGCCCAGCCGGTCGGCCTCCTGTATGCGCTGCTCGATGCGATTGACGGCGCGTATCTCGCCCGACAGGCCCACCTCCCCGGCGAAACAGATGTAGGTAGGTATGGCCACGTCGTCGCGGCTGGAGATGAGGGCCGCCACGATGGCTAAGTCGATGGCCGGGTCGTCGACGCGAATGCCGCCGGCCATATTGAGGAATACATCCTGCCCGCCCAGCGCTATGCCTCCCCTCTTTTCGAGTACGGCCAACAACATGCCCAGCCGACGCAGGTCGAAGCCGGTAGCGGAGCGCTGGGGCGTGCCATATACGGCCTGACTGACTAAGGCCTGGGTTTCGATGAGCATGGGGCGCATACCTTCCATGGTAGCGGCTACGGCGCTGCCGGAGAGGTCGGCGTCTTTTTGCGACAGCAGCAGCTCCGAGGGGTTGGGCACCTGGCGGAGTCCTGTCATCTGCATTTCGTAGATACCGATTTCATCCGTAGAGCCAAAGCGGTTTTTGAGGGTGCGCAGGATGCGATAGGTGTAGTTGCGGTCGCCCTCGAATTGCAGTACGGCGTCTACGATATGCTCCAGCAGTTTGGGGCCGGCGATGGCTCCGTCTTTGGTGATGTGGCCTATGAGGAATACAGGTATGCCCGTTTCCTTGGCAAAGCGCTGCATCTCGGCGGCGCACTCCCGCACCTGGCTGATGGAGCCGGGCGTAGCTTCGAGGTGGGGCGACGACATGGTTTGAATGGAGTCGACGATGAGCAGCCCCGGCTCTAACTGCTGGGCGTGCTGAAGTATCTTTTGGGTGTTGGTTTCGGTGAGGATAAAGCAATTTTCGCCTGTACCTTCGAGGCGCTCGGCGCGCATTTTGATCTGTTCTTCGCTCTCTTCCCCCGATACATACAGCACCCGCTCGCGCAGGCCCAGGGCCAACTGAAGCAAGAGCGTAGACTTGCCGATACCGGGCTGCCCGCCAAAGAGTACGATGCTGCCGGGCACGATGCCGCCGCCGAGTACGCGATTGAGTTCGCCATCGCCGGTATGCAGCCGCTGCACGGCGCCCGCTTCGATGTCGGGCAGGGCTATGGGGCGTGGAGAACCGCCCTTGGCGCCCTCCTGCCGCCAGGAGGCTGCCTGCTCGCGGGCGGGCGTCTTGACGATTTTTTCCTCTACTAAGGTATTCCATTCGCCGCAGGACGGGCAACGCCCCATCCATTTGGGCGACTCGGCCCCGCAGTTGGTGCAAAAGAAAGCCGTTTTGATCTTTGCCAAAATGCAGATTTTTAGGCAGCTAAGATAAGCAATTGCCTGAAAATGCGCCAGGCAGTAGCAACAGCGATTTTCGTTTCAAAAAAAAAGTTGGCCAAAACGCATACCTAAAAGGGAATAATTGTAAATTTGCATCGTACAAAGGAGATAATACTGAATGACAGGTGCAATCTTCTGGTATGGCTCCTATGATGGACAGGTACTTCCCGGCGGCGGTTTGGCTCGCCTGCCACTTCGTGAAGTTTAAGATATGTAGATTGTTTTCATTTGGTTTTTTGGGGTTACGCAGGGTACCACACCACGGTACCCTGCTTTTTTTTGGATAACTATAGGATACACTTTAGGGGCTTTAAGCGCCAATTTTGCTGCATTAGTCGACGGGGGCTTGCAAAATTCATCCAAAGCCTATAATTTAGCGTTCTAATAAAAAACACTAATCTTGTTATGAGCAGAAGAAGCTTTTTTCAATCGAGTAACCCTATGTTGAGCGACAAGCTCATTGAGCGCGCCTCCCACGATACCCTTGACGGCGGTTTCATCCGCGACAACACGGCGCGCATGACTGTTCAGGGGGCGGTCAACAAATCGCTTATTCTGGGGGGCATCATGTTGCTCACCGCTATTTTGGGCTATACGATGGTCAATCCGCTGTTTATGTGGGGCGGCGCCATTGGCGGCTTTGTTGTGGTATTGATTGCAACCTTCAAGCCGGCCTGGTCGGGTACGCTGGGGCCCATTTATGCTGCTTTGGAAGGTTTGTTTGTGGGCTCTATTTCGGCGGTATATGCCTATGCCTTCGGCGGGATCATCTTTCAGGCGGTTACGCTTACGATGGCCATTTTCTTCATCATGCTGTTTGTTTATAAAACCGGCATCATTCAGGTGACGAACAAGTTTCGCACCGGTGTCGTGATGGCTACGGCTGCTGTGGCGCTGGTGTATTTGGTGAATATCGTACTGAGCATGTTTGGCATCAATATGCCTTATCTGCATCAGGGCGGCCTCATTGGCATTGGCATCAGCTTAGTTATCATTGGCATTGCCTCTCTGAATCTGTTGCTTGACTTCGACAGCTTTGAGAAAGGCGAGCAGGCCGGCGCGCCGGCTTATATGGAGTGGTTTTTTGCCATGGGCCTGCTGGTGACGCTGGTGTGGCTGTACTTAGAAATTTTGCGTCTTTTATCAATTCTCAACCGCGACTAATACTAAAACCGGCACAACGGCGTTTTAGTGTAGTCTTGTTATTTTTGACGATTCTATCAATCGATTATAACTGGGGTTTAGTTTTTTTCGGAAAGTGCACCCAACGGGATGCACTTTTCCTTTTTTGGGAAACTCCTTTTTTGGGAACCGGGGTTTTTACTTAATTTGGCGGCGCTCAAGCCAAATGCCGCCATGGATATCTTTCCTTTTCGTGCTGTTTATCCCCAATTAGACCGCATCTTGCCGGACGAAAATTTCTTTGAATCCGTCAAAGAGGATTTTAATCGCTACTATGGCGAATCTCTTTTTCAATATGTGGATCAGGAGGCGCTCTTTGTCTATCAGATAGACATCCAGGGCGTTACCCATACCGGAATTGTAGGCGGCGTGCCGGTTACGGAATACGAGCAAGGCCGCATCCTGCGCCATGAGCACACCATAAGCGCCAAAGAAGACGTACAGCTCAAGCTCACGCTGGAGCGGGCCTCGGTAGTAAAGCCTGTGCTTTTAGCTTATGCCGGCATCCCGGCTTTAGACCATTGGCTGGCTGCCTATGCCGGCGGCCGCGAGCCTGACTGGGCCGTAAATTTCCCGAGAGAAGGGCAGGTTCATCGCTTTTACGCAATCACGGCCCCCGAAGACATCAACTGCGTGCAAACCGAGATGGCTCAAGCGCTCGACCATGCCTACATTGCCGACGGCCATCACCGCTTTAGCAGCAGCGCCCGCCTGTATCGGCAGCTCGAAGCTGAGGGGCGCGCCGATGCCTCCGTCTACCGCGATTTGATGTGCGCCTTCTTCCCTACCCCGGCCCTGGACATTCACAATTTCAACCGGGTGGTATACCAGGCTTTCCGAGATATGGGCGCCGGCGGCTTTGTAGCGCGGTTGTCTGCCTTTGCCGAAGTTGAGCCCATTCCGGGCCCGGCCATGCCCGCTGCGGCACATGACATGACCATGCTGCTGGAAAGAGAATGGTTTCGGGTGAGTTGGCGGGACATCACCTGGTTTTCGCGCCCCGATCGCTCGGTATGCACCGATGTAGACCTGTTCAACGACTTGATATTGCATCGCATACTGGGCATCGAAAATGCCCGTAACGATAATCGAGTCGACTACATAGAAGGCCCTAAAGGGCTGGAGGGATTGCAAAAAGCCGTATCCAAACAGCCCGGCAGTGTAGGCTTTTGCCTGCATCCGCTAAGCTGGGACAGCTTTTTGGCCATCATAGATGCCGGGCAGGTGCTGCCCCCTAAATCGACCTGGTTTGAACCCCGCATGAAAAACGGCCTCATTGTACAGCGCTACCTTCCGCAGTCTGTAGCGGCTAAGGAGTAGCTCGTTCATAAAATCAATGCTTATGCAACGCTTTTCCATCTTTCAGGTCGATGCCTTTACGAACCGCTGCTTTGCCGGTAATCCCGCCGCCGTAGTACCCCTGGAAAGATGGCTTTCGGAGGATATACTGCAAGCCATTGCCGCCGAAAACAACCTTTCGGAGACCGCCTATTTTGTGCCTGAGGGCGAAGGCTACGCCATCCGCTGGTTTACGCCGGTATCGGAGGTGCGGCTCTGCGGCCATGCTACGCTGGCTGCCGCCCATGTGCTTTTCGCGCATCTGGGGTTTGCCGGCGAACAACTGCGCTTCAGCACCCGCGAAGCGGGCCCCTTGATGGTAACGCGCATCGGCGACCAAACCTATCGCTTAGACTTCCCGGCCGACGAGCCCCGCCCGATAGCGGGGCTACCCGAGCTGGCCGATATACTCGGGGCTGAGCCCATACGCCTTTTTACCGGCGCCGACGACCTGCTGGCCATCTTTGAAGACCAGGACACCATAGACCGGATGCGGCCCGACTTTGGTCGGCTGGCGGCGCTCGACCGCCGCGGGGTCATTGTCAGCGCTCCGGGCCGCGAGGTGGACTTTGTGTCGCGCTGCTTTTTTCCGGCCTACGGCATCGACGAAGACCCTGTCACCGGATCGGCTCATACGCTCATGACGCCTTATTGGGCTGCGCAGTTGGGCAAAACCCGCCTCACTGCCCAGCAGCGATCTGCCCGCCGCGGCGAGCTGACGTGCGAGTTGGCGCTGGATCGGGTGCTGCTCGACGGAGGAGCGGTAACGTATTTGCAGGGAGAGATACAACTATAACCCGGCGCTTGGGGGCGCCTCCAACCCATTGATATGCTCAAAAGATACCTACTGTGGGCTATGGCACTGGCTACTACCTGCCAGTCTTCGGCACAGGCCCCGTTGTCAATTCGGAGCGAAGCCCGCGTTGGCGCTCACCTCGACAGCATCCGCCACTACCCGGCGGCCCTAACGGCTTTCTTTCAGGCCATGCCCAAGGGCGGCGACCTCCACCACCACTTCAGCGGCTCGGTATACACCGAATCGCTGGTAGATGCAGCCTTCCGGGAAGATGTGTATATCCTGCCGACGACCCTGGAAATCCGGGAAGCTCTGCCACAGCGCCCGCGCCGCCAACGCAGCCAATGGCTGCGCCTTAGCGCCTGGGCAGCTCAGATAGGCCGCTACGAGGCCGAGCGCCAACTGCTGCGCTATTGGTCGGTACTTGACTATGAGCCCGGCGGTGGCGCCTCCTATGACGACTTCTTCAACACCTTCCCCCGATTTGACCTGGCTGCCGACCAGCTCTTTGAAGCAGGCCTGCTCGAAATTAAAAAGCGCGCCTTAGCCGACAACATACAGTACGTCGAAACCATGTACCGCCGCTCGCGGCTGCGCAATCTGCCGCCCGAGGCCGCCAACTGGAACAGCCAACTATTGGCCATACAGCAGAGCCAGGATACGGCCCGGCTCTATGCTCTGCTGGCCGAAATACAAACCCGGCTGGCCGACCCCAGCGCCCAACGGGCGGCTGCCTACCGCTCCGAACTCGAAGCCATACACCAGCGTATGGGCCTCGACGAGCCGGGCTTCGCCCTCCGCTATCAGGACTATGTGCTGCGGGTGTTGCCGCCGGCCCAGGTCTTTGCCGACCTGCTCACTGCCTTTCAAACGGTGCGCAGCAGTCCCCTGTTGGTAGGCGTCAACATCGTAGCGCCTGAGCACGACCCCATCGCCCTGCGCGACTACTGGCTGCACATGTACTTTTATCGGTTCCTACACCAGCGCTACCCCGAGGTGCGCTACGCCGTACACGCCGGCGAGCTGTGCCTGGGCCTCACCCGCCCCGAGCATCTGCGCTGGCACATACGCGCCGCCGTAGAGGTGGCCGGCGCCCACCGCATAGGCCATGGCGTAGATATCCCTTATGAAGCCGATGCTCATGAGCTGCTGCGCAGCCTGCGTCGGCGCGGCATCGCCATAGAGATCAACCTCACCAGCAATGAATTTATCTTAGGCGTGGCCGGCAATCGCCATCCCCTGCCCCTTTACTGGCAGGCGGGCGTACCCGTAGTGATCTGCACCGACGACGAAGGCGTGCTCCGCACCAACCTCACCGAACAATACGTATTGCTGGCGCATCGCTATCCGGAATTCAGCTACACCGACATCAAGCAGTTGGTATACAATGGCATCCGCTACAGCTTCATCGAAGAGCCTGCGCTAAAAAGAGCTTTAGAGGCCGAACTGGACCGCCGCTTTGCAGAATTTGAACAAAAAATAATGCCGTAATGGGTATTATTGCTAATTTTATTGCGTTTATGAGCTTATTTGATGTAATCACCGGCTTGAGTATGATCCATTAACCAAATTATCATATAGCATTATGAGCAAATTTGACGAGGCCGTAGCTACCTACATGGCCGAAATGAAAGGAACGCTGGGCATGTCGAACGTAGACGAGGCGCTCCTGACGAGCATTACCAAGTCGCTGGGGCCCTCCATCTACAATCAGGACTCTTCCAAGGTATCCTGCTCTGACAAAACGGAGCTAGACCGCGTAAAAGCCAACTTCCTCATCAACAAATTGGGCTTAGCCGACGGCCCCGAGCTCGACGCCGCCTTGCAGGATGCCTGCGCCAAGATGGGCAGCAGCAACCGCAACAAGTATCGCGCCATCTTCTACTACCTGTTGGTGCAGAAGTTAGGTAAGGAAGGAATGTATAAATAAGGTTTATACAACCCACATAAAAAAGCGCTGCTGAAACTCACTTCAGTAGCGCTTTTTTTCTCTCAGGACTTAGCGGTAGTTGCTATCTTTGTCCAACCCGGCAAATGCCCGGTTATGATCTGGTGAACTATGGTAAACTCGGTGACCAAGGTTTTGCATCAAATAGAGTATTGTATCAGGAACAATGTTATCAATAAAGCGTTTGAGCGGTCTGCGTCTTTGTTCGATTGAGCTTTCCCCTACTTACTCCTTATTGGCCAACTGCCCGCAAGCTGCGTCGATGTCCTTACCCCTGCTGCGGCGCACCGTCACCATAATATCGCGGTCGAGCAGGTAGCGCGCAAAGTCTTCAATGCGATGCTCTGTCGATTTCAGGAAAGGCGCCCCGTCGATGGGGTTGTACTCAATGATGTTGATGCGCACCGGAAAGCGGCGGCACAGCCGGGCCAAATTGGCCGCATCCTCTAAACTGTCGTTAAAATTCTGGAAGGCGATGTACTCGTAGCTGATGCGGTTTTGGGTCTTGCGGTAGAAGTACGTCAGGGCTTCCATCAGGACCTCTAAGTTGTTTTGCTCGTTGATGGGCATAATTTGGTTGCGCTTGGCGTCGTCGGCTGCGTGCAGGCTGAGGGCTAAGTTTACCCGCGTCTCGTCGTCGGCCATCTGGCGTATCATCTTGGCGATGCCCGCCGTGCTGACGGTAATCCGCCTCGGCGACATCCCCAGCCCTTCTGGCGAAGTCAGCAGCGCTATGCTGTCCATCACATTGCGGTAAGCCAGCAGCGGCTCGCCCATACCCATATACACCACATTGGTGAGCGGATGACCGAAGGTATTCAGGCTCTGCTCGTTTACCATCACCACCTGGTCAAATATCTCAGCCGGGTCTAAGTTGCGCACCCGCTTCATGCGGCCCGTAGCGCAAAACGTGCAGGTGAGGCTACACCCTACCTGGCAAGATACACATACCGTATAACGATTGTCGGCCGGCGCCGGAATGAGCACCGACTCGATGAGATGCCCGTCGTGGAGCCGGAAGCGCGACTTGATGGTGCCGTCTACGCTGCGCTGCACCTTATCGGACACAATGCCATGAATGACAAAGCGTTCCTCCAGCTGAGTTCGCAGTTCCTTCGACAAGTTTGTCATTGCCTCAAACGAGCGTACTCCCTTCTTCCACAGCCACTCCCGCACCTGCTTAGCCCTAAAACGCGGCTGCCCAAGGCCTGCCAGGGCGCCTTCCAGCTCGGTGGGGCTCAACTTCCGTATGTCGGTCTTCTCTACAGTCGTTATCATGCCACAAAGATATAGTTCTCCAAGCCAAGATTCACAAATCTTGGCTTGCTCTTTTTCCGCCTGGCGGCGTTAGAAAGCCTCGCCATAGCTTAGGCTATGTCTGCGTTTTTTGCCTTGCCAGCCGAAAAAATAGCGACGCCCATTTTTCACTCATCCTGACTTGGAGAACTATAACGCTTTCACGGGCTGCGCCGATCGATTTTTTTAGGGGGAGGCTACCGGCCCGGCCCTGGGGCAAATGCGTATGTTCGAAGGCCGACGTCCGGCCCGCCACTGCCACCACCGCCACGCCCTCGTTGCACTCGGTCGGGTAAACCTATTATACCCTACCCTGGAGTTTTACCTGGCTGAATAGACGGGCGGTATATCGCTTCCGCCACTGCCCCGGGCGAAGGATGGAAGCGGTATGGCCCCGACCTCAAGGAGGGGCCATAATAGCGGACAGCCTGACCCCGCGCGCTTGCCCATTGCGCTACTGCGCCCTCGGGGCGCGGGTGGGTGTTTGCGCGCGGGGGCGCCCCCAAAAAAAAGTCCTCCCGTGGCTGTCGGATAAAATAAAGGCGGGCGGGCCTTGCTTTCGGTGGGTATTCTGCTTATCTTAGTCGGCATACTTTCTTAACCTCCTAAAGCTATGCGCACCTTCACATTTTTGTTTTTGATGCTGATGGCGGCGGGCAATGCCGCCGCACAGGAAGCCATGCCTCCCCTGCGCGAGGTGATTGAAGTTTTTTTTACCCGCTATGCTGTGCCTACGGTTTCTAATGCGTATTACTATCTCCGCTTTGAGCGCCGGCCGGATGGGTACTATGTGGCGCGTATGGAGGATGGGTATACCGAGCGGGGCCGGGAGCTGTTTTACAGTGCGGCCAAAGGGCGTTACGAGCCGCTGACGCTATTTGAAAAATCGGAATTTAAGGGCAAGCTGCCTTCTCCTTTTCCGCAGGCAGAAGACGTGGCGACGGAGCAGGCCGACCGCTACATAGCGGATATGCCGTCGGAGTTTCAGGATTTTTCTTACTATCCTTACTATGGCTATGCAGGCTGGTACAGGGATGTGATAGCGACTTATGATACGTTGAGTGCCCCTTCCGACTGGCAACTGAATGCGCTGGCCCGCGCCCATCAGCAGCGGGCGGCGGCTATGCTGGATGGCGCCAGGCATCTGGCCGATGCGGTGGATGTGTTGGCCGACATCCGCAAGTTGCCGGCGATGACGGCGGAGCAGTTGGAGCGCTTTTTGGAGCAGTGCCGGCAAAGCCCGGCGGTTTATGAGCGGCTGTTGGCCCAAAATCCGGCATTTGAGACGCCGGTAGGCCCCGTAGCCATCAAGCGGGATGGCGACATCATGTGGGCGTTTATGATGCTGCTGATGTACCAGAACGAGGCGGCTGCGCGCAGTGTGCTGCCCCGGGGGAGGCCGCTCTTCGACGAGTCGCTGCGGGCTGCTGCCCGAAATATGCTGGCTTCCTGCCCGCGCGATGCGGTGTTGTTTACGTATGGCGATAACGATACCTATCCGCTGTACTATGTGCAGGCCGCCGAGGGCTTTCGCACCGATGTAACGATTGCCAACTTATCGATGATTATTCTGCCTGAATATCAGCGTTTGGTGATACGGGGCGCTATGGGCGCCAAGCCGTTGGCTTCCCAACTGCCGGATAGTTATAGCAAGTACATTGTGCTATGGCGCTCGACGGGCGCTAACGTATCGCTAACGGTAGACGAGCTGTGGGCGGCATTGGCCCGGGATGATGTGTACTCCGGCAGCGAAGCGGCGCCCTATCGCTACGCGCTGATTGATGCTACGGGCATTCGCCTGCCGGTAGCGCGGGGCGCCAAGCATTGGAAGGGCAGCGCTCCGGAGGAATGGCTGCTACACATGGTTTCCTGGGAAATGTTATATCCCGATGTGGCTATGGTCATAGATGTATTAAATGCCAATGGCTGGGAGCGACCTGTATGTTTTTCTGTGACCTGCCAGCCGGAAAACTGGAAGACCTGGGAAACGCATTTGTTGTTGGAGGGGCTCGTGTATCGGCTTTATCCCGATGAGCTTCCGGCGGTACGCCAAATTGGCGACGGAGAAGTGAACACCCGGCATAGTTATGACCTGTGGATGAAAACCTTTACATGGGGCTTTAACGATGGCGTAGGGAGCCATTCGACCCCGCACTATCAGTCGGCTTTGATAGCGGCCCACAGCCTGCTGCGCGGGCTCAGCGCTACGGGCAATGCCGCCCAGGCCAGTCGGTTGGGGCGCCGATTAATGGAAGCATTCCCCAATGATGCGCGCCCCTGGAATATGCTTTGGATACACATCGCCAATCAATTGGCTGAGGCCGGCGCCAGCGCGGAGGCGGAAGCGATAGGCCTTGCGGTAGCGCACAATTATCAGAGCGGCCCTTTAACCGACGATCCGGATAGGCCGATGGCCAGCGTAGCGCTGGTAAAACTTGCGCAGCGCCTCGACTCCGAGGCGCTGCGCAAGAAATGTGCTGATTGGTAGCTAATGCTTACAACCGCGCCACCCGCTGCCGCAGCGCCTGCCCTCGGTAGTACAGGACTACCGTATAGATACCCGCGGCGGGCAAGTCGGCGGCCGTGAGCAGCCACTCCTGCCAGCCGGCATCGTGGGCGCCGCCGCGCATGAGCACCTGGCGTCCGGCAGCATCCAGCACCTGCAATTGGGCCTCGCCTTCGGCGGGCAGCCAGTAGCGGAGCACCGTCTGATCGGTGAAGGGATTGGGCTGGCCCGGCAGCAGCAGCGGCTGGTCAATGCCCTGGGGCAGCCCATAGCTGCCGTCCGACAGCATGATGATGGGCGGCGCTTCGCCGCTGCAATCGAGCACCTGGAAGGGCACGGTAGCCGCGGCGATGTTGCCGCAGCCGTCGACGGCGCTCAGCAGCAGGGCGTGCTGGCCTTCGGGGGCCGTCCAGCCCGTTATTTTGTAGCGGTTGTTGGGCTGGGGCACGGTCGCGGCGGCGAGGTCGGCGTCGGGGCTGCCATCGGCATTGAGGTCGAGGGCTACGGTGACGGTCGGTCGCCGAACGTTGCAACCCGACTCAGCGCGGAAGCTGTACTGAAACGCCCCCTGGCAGGCCTCCGGATTGGGGCAGCAGGCGGGCTCTATCTCGAAAGCGGTGATGACGGGCTGTCGGTCGTCGCGCACAAATACCGAAGCGGCGGCGACGCTTTCTAACCCCGCCCCATCGGTGGTGCGCACTTCCACGGCTACGGCTTCACAAGCGTCGCAGCAGTTGAAGTCGACGGTCTCGCCCCAGGGGCCGAAGTAAGGGGCCACTGTGGCGCAAGTGAGCGGATCGCGGGTATACTGCCGGCGCAACTGCTGAGTGATGGGGCCGCAGTTGTCGGCGCTGCCCGCGTCGAGTTCGGTAGCGCCTATTTCAGTCAGCCCCGATGCGCTGAGTACCACTTCGGCCTCGGGGGCTATGGCCGTAGTGGGCGGGGTGGTGTCTTCGGCAATCACCGTACCGGAGCAGATGGGCGCGCCGGGGGCGGCGGGGGTGAATTGCCAGTTGGAAAAGGTAGTAGCGTCATTGCTGCCCGGTACGCTTATAACCAGCGTCTGGCCCTCCGCTACGTTTTGATCTACTACGCCGGCGGGTTGGTCTTCCCAGGCAGCCAGCAGTTGACCCGCCGCATCGTATAGCCTTAGTTGCCAGGAAGGCTGGTTGAGCGAAACCGGTATGGAATAAGCAAAAGACAAGCTGCCATCACGGGCAAAGGTATAAGCCAGCGCCGCGGGGTGTCTAAGGACGTTAATGGCCTGCGCATCAAAGGTTACCTCCGACAGAGAAGAACGCCACACCGCCCAATGCTCGGGCGCCAGTATGCCGCTAAGGCCCGTAGCGGGCTGGTCGGCTGCATAATAAAGAGCAAAGGGGTAGGCGCCGCAACCGTCAATTTGGCCGCCATTGTCGGGCTGGCCGTCCTGCACCGTCACCACATAGTCGCTCGCACTGAGGCAGAGGGCATCTTCGCCCAGAATGTCGGCCGGCGTCAGTTGTCCTAAGCCGTTTTCAACCAACGCAACGGGAATTTCCTCAGGGCAGTTGGCGGGGTCGCCGCTCGATGCCGTCACCATTACGAGCACACTGTCGCGAGCCAATACGGCGCTGCCATCGGCCACTTCGAGGCCAATGGCATACTGCCCGGCCTGGGCCGATCGCAGCAAGCTCAGCGAGGGCCCTACCTGAATGATGTTGATGCCCGCAGGCGCAATCTCCTGCACCTGAGCCTGCTCGCGGCAGCTCTCTACTAAGCCCGTGCCCAACCACGCTGTCACCGGCTGGTTGATGCAAGCGTTGAGGGTAAGGGCTAAGGGCTCGCTGGGTTTGGAGAGGATAGGCGCCGCCGTACCCGCGTAGGCAAACGATAGCGACACGGGGCGGCTGAAGGTATAGGTAGGGCCGCCAGGTATCTCACAGCGGATGTTCAGCGTAACCGCATGGGTTTGGGGCGTGCAAATGCGTTGGAAAATTTGAAAAGTACCTACATCGTCGGTTGTCGGCTCTGGGAAAAAGGGCTCCCCGTCGAGGTCAAAGCTGAAATCTTCATTGGCAATCCCGCCACAGGGGGCTTCTAATATGATTTCATTTACCCAAAGCCCGCAGGAATCGCAAGCTGATATATCGTAAAAAATGGTCGATCTCAGGGTGTCTGTACCGGGCCAAACCAACCTAAGGGGTTCAGCCGCCCTTTCAACCACCACCAATGATTGGTTCAAGACCTGACCGCCGTACCCGATCTGAACGTTGTAGACGCCTGCCTGGGAAAGTCGGCGCTCAAGGCGAAACAACTGATGGCCAACCGTCGATCCGGGCAACAAATACAGGTCTTCGCCCTGCGCCAAGGAAAGCTCGGGGCTATCGCTCAAGAAGTAGACGTCATTGGAATTCACCGGGGCGCAGTCGTCCCTGACGGCAAATTCGTAGATTGCCGCCCCGGTCTCGCAAGCCGAAAAATAAACCGTATCGGGCGCGGAGGTAAGCGCAATGACGGGCGGCAGGTCTTCGGCATCAGCTACGACTACTACCGTTTTGCTCGCCGTTGTATTTTGTCCGAAGATGTCGTTGTAATCAAAAGTAATGTTGTATTCGCCAGGCGCGGCAATCAGCATCTCGTACTCAATTTGGTCGCGACGAGCGCCTATATAGCGCGCCCCCATACCGCCAAAATCAGCCTCGATTCGCTGGTACTCCAGCCCCGCGCAAAGATAGTCGCCCTGGCTCAGTATCAACGGCGCCCTTACCGTTTGCTGGCAGGAGGGCAGGCGAATGGTATCCGGCGCCAATATCGTCAATGCCGGTAGCTTGGGCGTAATCCTGCGCCTCACGCGCAGCGCCGGCGTCTGATCATCAGACAACAGGTAAACTGTCAGTTCATTGTCGCCCATAAACCAATACGTTGCGTTATTATGGGTAGTTTCTATGGCATTGGTCATTTTTAGCCCTGCTCGGGTAAGATCGCGCGTCCCGTCCGAAAACCGCACATCGGTATAAAACCGGTCCCACACAAGGCATCCTGAGCAAGAGCCATCGGCATAACACACATCGGGCATAGGCGCCGCTTCCGGTAGTACGACATCGGCGCCAGGAGCCGTAGCAGGGTCATTATCTGCAATCAATTCACCATTGACGCGGTACAGGTAAACGTAAATTTCGGGAAGCGCAATGGTATCCTCCATACAGCGCTCCGCCGCTTCCGGCACAGCATTAGGATAATGGCGCCCGGCCCATAATGTCTGAGCGCTTATTGGCAGCAAGACCATAACCACAAACAGGTAAAGCATTTTTTTCATGGCGTAATAGATTTATATGTTGAGATAAAGAGCGTTGGGTTGCGCCTCCACAGCGGCGCTCCCCATAGAATAAACAATATCTTACAACCGCGCCACCCGCTGCCGCAGCGCCTCCCCTCGGTAGTACAGGACTACCGTATAGATACCCGCGGCGGGCAAGTCGGCGGCCGTGAGCAGCCACTCCTGCCAGCCGGCATCGTGGGCGCCGCCGCGCATGAGCACCTGGCGTCCGGCAGCATCCAGCACCTGCAATTGGGCCTCGCCTTCGGCGGGCAGCCAGTAGCGGAGCACCGTCTGATCGGTGAAGGGATTGGGCTGGCCCGGCAGCAGCAGCGGCTGGTCAATGCCCTGGGGCAGCCCATAGCTGCCGTCCGACAGCATGATGATGGGCGGCGCTTCGCCGCTGCAATCGAGCACCTGGAAGGGCACGGTAGCCGCGGCGATGTTGCCGCAGCCGTCGACGGCGCTCAGCAGCAGGGCGTGCTGGCCTTCGGGGGCCGTCCAGCCCGTTATTTTGTAGCGGTTGTTGGGCTGGGGCACGGTCGCGGCGGCGAGGTCGGCGTCGGGGCTGCCATCGGCATTGAGGTCGAGGGCTACGGTGACGGTCGGTCGCCGAACGTTGCAACCCGACTCAGCGCGGAAGCTGTACTGAAACGCCCCCTGGCAGGCCTCCGGATTGGGGCAGCAGGCGGGCTCTATCTCGAAAGCGGTGATGACGGGCTGTCGGTCGTCGCGCACAAATACCGAAGCGGCGGCGACGCTTTCTAACCCCGCCCCATCGGTGGTGCGCACTTCCACGGCTACGGCTTCACAAGCGTCGCAGCAGTTGAAGTCGACGGTCTCGCCCCAGGGGCCGAAGTAAGGGGCCACTGTGGCGCAAGTGAGCGGATCGCGGGTATACTGCCGGCGCAACTGCTGAGTGATGGGGCCGCAGTTGTCGGCGCTGCCCGCGTCGAGTTCGGTAGCGCCTATTTCAGTCAGCCCCGATGCGCTGAGTACCACTTCGGCCTCGGGGGCTATGGCCGTAGTGGGCGGGGTGGTGTCTTCGGCAATCACCGTACCGGAGCAGATGGGCGCGCCGGGGGCGGCGGGGGTGAATTGCCAGTTGGAGAGGGTCATATCCAGCGGCGCCGCTCCGGCTGCGTCAATGGAGAGGTAGAGCAGCAGCGTATGGCCTGCTTCTACCTGTCGGGCTATGGCGCCTTGGTTGGCGCTCTCCCAATCGGCCAGCAATTGCCCAGCTTCATCCAGCAGGCGGAACTGTAGGGTAGCGCCATTGGGCACAGGTAGATATTGATAATCAGCGGCCCACTCGCCTGCCGCGCCAAATGTGTAGGCCAGCGCCGCGTAATCCCGCTGTGCGACTAAGGCAATGTTCAGCTCTTGAGTACCAAAAGTCACGCTGCCCTGCGTTGGCGTGCGCAGCGCCCAGTTTTCAGCCAGAAAAGCGCCCACAAAACCCTGGGTCGGCGTCTGGTTGGGGGCATATACCTCATACGTATAGCTGCCGCAGCCGTCTACCTGGCCCAGGTTGTCGGGCTGGCCGTCCAGCACCCGCACCATATAATCGTTGGGCGAGAGGCAGCCTGCATCGGCGCCCAGCGCCATCTCCGGCGAGAGCTCGGCCGTGCCCGAAGCGCCTATGGGCAGACTTATCGTGGGCTGGCAGACAGGAGCCTCCGGACTGTTATCCGCTACCGCTACCACCACGGTGTCCCGGCTGATCAGCCCTGCCGGATTGATGGCCTCGGCGGTCAGGGGGTATTGGCCCGGAGCCGGGAGCCTGAGCAGCGACAGCCCCGGCCGCACAGGGATTGTATTTTGCCCAAAGGTCGTTTGTACGGCCTCCAAGTCGGTACACACATCCGCCAAATGTGCCTCAAACCAATAACTCGCGGGCTGGCCCGTACAGGTGTTGAGCGCCAGCGACACCGTATCGGGCGGCAAAATGAGGATGGGCGAGTTCAACTGCCGGGGCGTGACCTCCAGGTACAAAGGCCGGGTAAGCTCCCAAATTTCCCCATCGGGCCTTTCATACCGAAAATGGAGGCTGTGCTCGCCGGTCATATTGATTAAAACCCCGTCGTAGCTGTAGAAAAAGCGATTGAAACTGGCATTAAAAGCCGTATGGCTTATGGGTTGGCCGTCGAGAAAAGTCTCCATCCGCGCAGGGTCAAGGATGCCGCACGAGCCATCAAAGGAGACAGAAAAAGGCAACGAAAGGGTCGTGTCGCAGACGCCGTTGATGTCGGCCACAAAGCGCAGGTCTGCGGGCTGGGTTGCAGTAATGGATAAACGGCCCGGACGCTCCAGTACAACCAATCGGAGGGTTCCCTGTACCCCATTGTAAGTCACTAACGGAAAATATGTCCCAGGAGTAGATATGGTACCTTGTAATTCTAAGTACATCTTCCCCGGCCCGATTGGGTCAGTAAAAAAAAATCCGGCTCCATTAAGATTCGGCAGGCCCGATCCGCCTCCGTTGAATGTTATTTGTGCTATATTGATAGGCTCGCAATCATCCGCTACAACAATCCCTAGAATTATCATTCTACCTGCCAGCCTACACTCGCTCAAATAAACGGTGTCAACGAACTCAAACCCTGGAGGAATCGGAGCGGAATAATCAAGGTTATCATTAAAAAAAATCCTGGCCGGCTGGTTTGCCACCGCCGCCGTCACCGTTATTATTTTTGATACCGCGACTGACTGCCCCAGCGCATTCATATATGTGAAGAATATGGGGTAGTTGCCGGGCGTTTGAGGCGTCGTGAGTATATACTCCCGATAGTTGTTTCCCGTAAAATTCAAGCCCCCGCTAAAGGCGCCAAAGGTTAGCGATGCATTATTCCACGATATGAGCTGGTTACCACAGCTTTCCTCCACGATGAAGGTTATGATAAAACTTACCGTTGTAGCACAAACCGGAATGGTTACCGTTTCTGGCGCATCGATCCGCAAATCCGGCCCCGCAGGTAAAGCGATCGCCCTGTTCAGCGTTAACAGCAATTGCCCGCCCGCATCCCGAATCTCCAGGCGGTTATTGCCTGCATACCATTGCACCGAAAGGGTATAAGTACCCGCAGCGCCTCCCTCCGAAAGTACAACCGGATCCTCATCCGGGTTTGCGTTCAGGAGCAGGGCGCTCAGCCCTGCCGGCGCCCGCACAAATTCGCCATCGCTGCCGCGGGCATAGAGAAAGTAATTCTCTTCATAACGACAATCGTAGGTGTCCGTTATTTCGCCCAACGTCGCCTCTGAAGCCAGGGCTGTACCGGGGTCGGTATCGGCTACCAGCCGACCTTCGTAATTGGTCAGGTAATAATAGAGCGGGCCGTTAGTCGTTTGGCCCTGCACGGCTGTGCTGCCTAAAAAGCTCAAAAAACAAAAAAAGGCCATCATCAGGCCAGAGAAGTTGCTATTCATCATCGGGAATTACGATTTGGTTAAAAAAGGTCGTCTCAGGATAACTTCTCCTAATCACAAGTCATTAGGCGCGGCTATCAGGGTTGCCGGCAGGCCTTTCCTACACAGCGCAATAAAGATATAATATTTTCTTCAATACCGTCGTCCTCTTGTTGTCTTTTTATCTTTGCTCCGGCAATATACCCCGTTTCGGGTAATAAAATCATTTCCCCCTTTTTGGGCGTGCCCCCGCCTCCTGCCCATAGCCGTACGCTCCAATCCACGGGGTTTTACTTCGGGCAGGCGCCGGGGTCGCGCTGTCCGCTCTTATGGGGCCGCTATTGCTTTTACCCCACAAAGACGCTTTACGCCGGCGGCCCCATACCGCTGCCATCGCTCACGCGGGCGGGCCTATCCATAAAACGCGCTTCCCAAACCAAATCGCTATTGAAATTCCATAATAGAAGGGAACAACCAGAAGGCGCCAAAATGAAAAAAGCCGCTCCTTGCGGAAGCGACTTTTTTGCGGGTGCCCAGAACAAGACTCGAACTTGCACGCCCTTGCGAGCACTACCCCCTCAAAGTAGCGTGTCTACCAATTTCACCACCTGGGCAGGGAACTTTTCAGGCGACCGATGCGGCCATTTCTAAAAAGCTGCGCAAAGTAACGAAATATTGCTCAATCGCGCAATAGGGGGCGCTAAAAAAATATCAGCCCTCCCTTTGCACGGGTTATTCAACCGGAGGAAACATAGATTGCTCCTCTTTTTTGGCGATACCTAGGTTGTAGCGCAGGTTGATGCCAAAGCGCTGATCGTCATTATAGCGATCGCCCATAATGAGCACCGAGCCCTGCTGTATGGTGAAACGGGTGGCCATGGTGCGCAGCACATCGCGCGCGTTGAGCGTGATGCTGAGGCGCTTGCCGAGAAAGGTCTGGTTGAGGCCAAAGTTGAGCTGCCCAAAGGTATCCAATTCGTAGAAGTTCTGGAGGCCGCGCAGCGCCATAAACCCGTTGAGGGTGAGTTTGGTATTTTCACCCAACGAAAGGGAGTGGAAGGTAAAAAAGCGCCAACTGCCGCGACTGAACGACAAGGGCCGGCCTTCGTAAAGGCCCTCATAGGCATTGAGGTTATATTGGGCGCTCACCACAAAGAAATATTTGCCGCCGGGCGGAATGGCGCCCACCAGCCGAAAGTAGGTTTCGGCACTCTGCCCGAGGTTGTCGTAAGTGCGCACCGCCACCTCCGGAAATTGAGCGTCGGGATACACAACGCTGGTGAAGATGTCGCGGGTGTTGTTGCGGCCCACCGCAAAAACGGGCATATCGTTGAAGCTGATGTTGGCCTCAAAATTGTCGGTAAACTGAGGCTTGAGGGCGGGGTTGCCCACTTCATATAAGTACTGATCAATGTAGCGCACATAGGGGTTGAGGCTCTGATAACCCGGCCTGCTGATGGTGCGCCGGTAGATGAGGAAGCCCTGAAGCGGGTAGCTCGCAATTTTCATAAGGGGCCTGCTGACGTAGACGTACGGAAACCAGTCGAGCCGGTCGATGAGGAAGCTGGCCGGCTGCGGAATGGTTTGTTCACCCCGCATATAGGTGTGCTCTACCCTTACGCCCGCTTTCAGCAGAAAATTGCCGGGCAGGCGACGCGAGGCCTGGAAGTAGGCGGCGCTGAGGCGCTCGCGGTAGCGGAAGGCATTGGTGCGCAAGGTATCGGGGCGCTGAGCGCCATTGAGGTCGATGAGAAAGTCGGCCTCGCTGCGGTAATCCTGCCAGGTGGCCTTAATTCCGGTTTCAATTTTGAGCTCGGGCCTGCTGAGCAGTCGGGTGAGGTCAGACTGGAAGAGAAAAAAATGGCGCTGTTGCTGGTTTTCGCCCGAGCCGGCTATGTAGGCGCTGATGGGCGACAGAAAGTCGGAGCGATAGGTCTGGCTGCCGTCGTTATCGCTATAGCTGTAGTTAAACTTGGTATCCCACTCCGACCCCAGCGTGTCTATTTTATATACAAAGCCCAGGTCTTGCTGAAGGTTGGCAAAGCGATCGTCGTCTTCGGTGCGGTTGAGGTTGTTGGATAGCGCTACATTTTCACCCGTCTCAATGCGGTTTACGCTGTTGTTGGTGTTGTTGCGCCAGTTGCCGGAGAGCCGGCCGTCGTAGCTGAAACTGAGTTTATCGGAGGGGTCGTAGCTCAGGCCATAGCCGAGGCAGCCCCGATTGGCAGGCGGGCGGCTGTTGGCCGTTTGGCGCAACATAGAGTCGGGGCTGAGTACACGAGTGGTATTGATCTCTTCAAGGTAGTCGCTGTGGTTGTAGTTGACATTGAGGTAGTACGCGCTTTTATCGCCGCTGTCGTTGAGGTTAAATCCGGCAAACCGGTTGCCGTACACCCCCTGGTTGAAACCCATATTGATGGCGCCGGTGCGCCCCAGCCTCACCCCTTTTTTGAGCACCACATTGACGATACCGCCCGAACTGGCGGCGTCGTATTTGGTAGAGGGCGTGCGCAGCACTTCTATGCGCTGCACGCTGCCGGGCGGCAAACTCTGGAGAATGGTAGCCACATCGCGGGCGCTCATACGCTGCTCGCGCCCATTGATGTACACGATAGCCGGCGTCGCGCTGTTGAGGTAGATGCCGCCATCCTGATCGACGAAGACGCCCGGGGTCTTTTCCAGCACTTCTAAGGTATTGGTACTGATGTTGGCCAAGGGCTCAGGGTCGATGATCATTTTGTCGTCTTCCTGGCGTATCAATGGCCGGCGCGCTTTTACGGTCACTTCGCCCAAGGTGACGGCGTCTTCGCGGAGCTGGTAGGTGAAGGTCTCGCGACCCGTTTTTATGGTGATGCTTTTTTCGAGGGGCTCGTAGCCGATGTAGCGGATGCTCACCTGATAGAGATCGGGCCGCAGGTTGGGGAAAGCCGCCTTGCCGTCGAGGTCGGTGGTGTTGGCCGTTTCCACAGAGTCGACGATGCGCAGCAACTGCACAGTAGCGCCGATGAGGGGCGCCTTGGCAGCATCAAGCACGCTAATGGAAACCGCCTGAGCGGAGAGCAGGGAAAACAGCCCTGTATAGAGCAGGCTGCTGATGACAAATAAGTAACGTTTGAATGACATATCAGGGGTGATTTTTTGGATTACAGGACCTCAAGCGTCGCAAATGTACGCCTTAAGACGCAGCCGCCAATAAAGTGTGCTGTTAATGTTTATTTAAGGTCAACCGGAAGTTGAAAATTTCAACAACCAACTGTAAACCATAATTTTAAAAATACCAAACGCGCCTTTTTAAAATTTTTTCTAAAATTTTTATGGAAAAACCATATTGTCTTCGTCTTTAAGCTACAACCGGGGCAAATGCGCTCTGCCCACGGATTTAAGCGCTCTATCATTATGAGAACCCTCTCTTTGACTACGGTATTTTGCCTGCTGGCTGCCTGGACGTATAACGTCCGGGCAGCCGAGTACCGCTCCCGCGACAGCGGCGACTGGAGCGACCCTTCCACCTGGCAAGTTTATGATGGTTACTGGCAAGCTGCGGCTGAAGTGCCGGGCTCAGCCGATTATGTACTCATCCGGTCGGGGCATGGTATTGTCGTTCAGGCGGCCCATGCCGCCGCTTCGGGCGTTACGATCGAAGCCAACGGCAGTTTGAGCATTGCGGCCTCCACCCGCGAACTTCTACTGTACGACGGGCGCGCAGGCGCCGACCTCTTTGTGGCGGGCCTGCTGCACGACCACGGCGCCGCCGGCTACGGGGTCAATTTTATAGGCTCCGCAACCTGGCAGCTCGGCGCCGACGCTACTTTCATCAAATCCAACAATTCCTCGGCAGCCGATTATCAAAGCCAATATCATGGCGGCGCCGGCCAGATGCCGGCTACGGCCAACTGGATCATTCAATATACGGGGTCGGGCAGCCCTGCCTTTACATCTGTAAATGCCTATTACCCCAACCTCTCGTTTGTGAGTACCGCCGGGGCCTGGAATCCCGGCCCGGGCTTTAGCCGCTTTCAGGGAGGCAGCGGCACAGCCACCATTATGGGCAGCCTCTCGGTGGGAGCGGGCGTCACGCTTTACAACGAAAACACCTATGCCGAACCCATATCGGTGGGCGGCGATCTATACATAGCCGCCGGAGCCGCTTTTACCAATGCGGGCCAAAGCACCGGCACGGGCGTAGCCGTATACGGCAGCGTATGGGTCGACGGCGCCCTGCTGCTCAACGGCGGCGGCAGCGGGGGGCTGCTGCGGCTGCATGGCCATGAATTAGGCGGCAGCGGGCCGGCCTCGCTATACGATGTGGAAGTGCAAACCGCCGGCGAGCTGGCCATAATGCGCCCGCTGACCATAGAACACGACCTGGCCCTGTTGTCGGGTAAGGTAGCCCTCGATGCCTATCCGCTCACCGTAGAGGGCGAAATATGGGGCTACAACAGCGCCCGCTATGTGCGCACAACAGGCGCGGGTGGGCTGGTGCTGCCCGGAGCGGGTAGCTTGTATTATCCCGTTGGCCAGGATCAATACCAGCCGCTGCTCGTCAACTACCACGGCTACCAGCAGGCGCCCGTGCGCGTGAGCGAGGGCGTACTGAGCCAAGGCAGCACCGGCGAGTGGATGTGGGATAATGTAGTGATGGTATCCTGGCATTTTGAAGGCGCCCCCGGTAGTTTCGACGCTACGGCTCAGTGGCTGACAAGCCAGGAAGGCACGGGCTTCAACCGGCAGAGCTGCTATTTGTCGTATTACCAGTCGCCGGCCTGGTCGGCGGGCAGCCCGGCGGCAGCGTTGGGCTCAGGCCCCTACCAGCAAAGCAGAAATGGCCTTTCAGGAGCGGGTACGCTCATTGTGGCGTCCAGCAATGCCCTGCCTGCCGGGTGGGGTCTGCTAAGCGCGTACCGGCATGGCCCGAAGGAGGTACAGCTCTCCTGGACAACCCTGTATGAATCCAACACCCATGTCTTTTATATTGAGCACAGCCCCGATGCGCGCCGATTCCAGATGGTGGGCGCCGTAGCGGCGGCAGGCCACAGCCCAACAGCGCGCCAATACCAGTTTACCCACCTCAGCCCAGAGGCGGGCTATTACCGCCTCATGCTGGAAGACGCCGACGGTAGTTTGTCTTTTTCAGGCATCGTTTATGTAGATGCCGATAACCCCGCAGAACAAGCGCTGGTCTTCCCCAATCCGGCTAAAGACAGGCTGTGGGTGACACTGCCTCAGGGGCAGTTGCCAACAACCTGGCAGATGGTCGATGCGCAAGGCCGCTTACATCCATTGCCCGCCAACACAGAGGCGCGCTTTGAACTCGATTTATCGGGCTGGCCGCCGGGGGCTTACTTACTAATGCCCCAAGGCGGCGGGGAGGCCATTGCTTGGATAAAAAGCCCTTAATGGCGTTGGCGACATGGAGATACACCGCGCGCGTCGGCAGGTTTTGGGCAAGCTTCCACCGACGCAAAGGCAGCCAATGCCGAAAAAGCCAATGCCTTTACCCTAAAAAACCTATCTTGGTCGCGAATAAAAGGCCGCTGCAATACCCATCGCAGGAAAGAACGACAGCCAACAAATATGATTTCGGGTAGGTGTAGCGCGCTACAGAATGGCTGCTTCAGGGTCAGTGTACACTGGAGGAGCAGGTTTTTTATGCGACTTTATGCAATGGAAAGTAAAAAATTCTTATTTGAGGCGGTAAAGACATTCCGCACCACGGGCGCCGTAGCGAGCAGTTCCCGCCACCTCATCCGAAAGATGCTGGCGCCCATCGCTTTTGAAAAGGCGAAGCTCATAGCCGAGCTTGGCACCGGCGATGGCTGCGTAACGGCGGCCCTGCTTGAGCGCATGAGTCCCGACGCTCGACTTGTGGCTTTTGAAATCAATGAAGCCTTCTGGAAGAAAACCCGCCAGATTGAGGACGCACGCTTAGACCTTCGGCTTGAGAGCGCCGAAAACCTTCCCCTGCTTTTTGCCGAGGGTACCGTCGATGCCGTTGTGTCCAGCTTGCCATTGGCCATATTTCCTCCGGCGCTCAAGCGGCGCATATTGGAAGGCGCTCATCAGGCGCTACGCCCCGGAGGGGTATACGTGCAGTTTCAGTACTCGCCCAACGACCTCAAGCTCATCAAGAGCATCTTTGCCCATGTACACACCAAGTTGGAGGTGCGCAATCTGCCGCCGGCCTTTGTTTATGCCGCACGAAAATAGGCGATTGGCGCTGAAGTTACCGCCGGCGGCTTTATGGAGTTCGGACCAGGGGGTGAAGTTTTTACCCGGCTGAGTGCAACGAGGACGTTTACCCGGAAGAGCGCAGCGAAGATTTTTACCCGACCGAGCAGCGCGAGGGCGTGGTAGCCGACTAGCGTAGCGACGGCGGACGTTTACCCGGCCGAGCATAGCGAGGACGTTTACCCGGCCGAGTATAGCGAGGACGTTTACCCGGCCGAGTATAGCGAGGACGTTTACCCGGCCGAGTATAGCGAGGACGTGGTGGTGGTGGTGACGGCGGCGCCGCGCAAGGCGCTATTCAGTGGTGGATGATATGCGGCTGGGGGTTTTTACCCGGAAGAGCGTAGCGAAGATTTTTACCCGACCGAGCAGAGCGAGGGCGCGGAAGCCGACTAGCGTAGCGACGGCGGACGTTTACCTGACCGCCTCCTACGGAGTACGGTTAAAAACGCGTAGCGGGCGTGGCCCAAAAAAAAATCGGCCAATCGCCAAAAAATGCCATCTTTACCAGCGAACCAAAAACAGCACATTGCCATGGATCGTCGTCAAGCCATTCGTCAGAGTTTTCTCGCTGCCGGCGCGCTGTCGCTGGGCGGCGCGGTACAAGCTACCCGCACGGCCTTAGGCACAGAAGATGCCGCCAACATCAGCCACTCGGCCTGCCGCTGGTGCTACAGCGATATACCGCTGGAGGCGCTGTGCGAGCGGGGTCGCGACCTTGGGCTACAGAGCATAGAACTGACGGGGCCTGCCGACTGGCCGGTGCTGCGCCGCTATGGCCTGACCTCGGCGATGGGCAACGATGCCTTCATGAGCCTGACGAAGGGCTTTAACGACCCCGCCAACCACGGCTGGCTACAGGAAAGCTACCGGGCGCTGATACCCAAAGCCGCCGATGCCGGTATTAAAAACGTCATCTGCTTCAGCGGCAACCGCAACGGCATAGGCGATGAGCAAGGCATAGAGCAATGCGCCCGCGGGCTGCAACCGCTGATGGAGCTGGCCGCAGCCGCAGGCGTAACCTTAGTGATGGAGCTGCTAAACAGCAAAGTAGACCACCACGATTACCAGTGCGACCATACCGCCTGGGGCGTGGCGCTGGTAAACAAACTGGGCTCGCCCAACTTCCGGCTGCTGTACGACATCTACCACATGCAGATCATGGAGGGCGATGTAATCCGCACCATCCGCGACAACATCGACTACATTGCGCACTTCCATACGGGCGGCGTGCCCGGGCGGCGCGAGATCAACGACTCCCAGGAATTGTACTACCCCGCCATTGTGAAGGCCATTGCAGAAACGTCCTTTGAAGGCTTCATCGGGCAGGAGTTTATCCCGAGCGCTGCGGATAAGCTGGCCTCGCTGGAAGAGGGGTTGAGGATTTGTGGCGCCAGATAATCAGGCCCCCTCAGCCTCCAGCGCCTCCCAATATTCCACCGCCCGACGCGTATGGGGGATACAGATAGACCCGCCAACCAAGTTGGCGATGGCGAATACTTCAAAAATTTCGGCCCGGCTGATCCCCAACTCGTGGCAGGTACCCAAGTGGTAGCGGATGCAATCATCGCAGCGCAACACCATGCTGGCTACCAGCCCCAACAGCTCCTTGGTGCGGGTGTCGAGGGCGCCGTCCTGATAGGCCTGATTATCGAGGCTCCAGAATCTTTTGATGACTTTATTGTCTTCCGACAAGATTTTGTCATTCATCCTGGCGCGATAATCGTTGAATTCTTTGACGATAGACATGATTTTCAAAATTTGATTTGCCCGTAGTATAAAATAATTTAGCTTTGAGCAGCAGATAACCGGCTTAAAGTTATGAACAACCAGCAACGTTTACTCTCCCTCGATATTTTTCGGGGCATTACCATTGCGGGAATGACCTTGGTGAACAACCCGGGCTCATGGGAAACCGTTTACCCGCCGCTGTTGCATGCCGACTGGCATGGTGTGACGCCCACCGACTGGGTATTTCCCTTTTTCCTCTTTATTGTGGGGGTAGCTATTCCGCTGGCTTTAGGGCGGCGCAAAGAGGCCGGCGCCGACATGGGCGCCATCCACCGCAAGATTGGCCGGCGGGTATTGGTTATTTTTGGTTTTGGGTTGCTGCTGGCCGCTTATCCGCACTTTGGCATCGAAGACCGGCAAAGCGGCCTGGCCAGGTTGCACTACGCGCTGCTGGCGGTGTTTTTGCTCAGTTTGTTTGTGCGGGAGCTCTACCCGGGCGAGGCGCATGGGGCGCTGCGCCGTAGCTTAGGCTATTCGGCGCTGGGGGCGGCCGCGGGCATGGCGCTGATTGGCATTTTTATTTATGACCTTAGCTCGCTGCGCATACCCGGCGTATTGCAACGCATTGCACTGGTATATGGGGCTTCGGCTATGCTGTACCTGCATACGTCGCCCCGCGGGCAGTTTCGCATTGCGGTGGGGCTGCTACTCGGCTATTGGGCCATGATGACCCTGATACCCGTACCCGGCGGTTACCCACCCAACCTGGAGCCCGAAACCAACTTAGGCGCCTGGCTCGACCGCACCCTCATGGGCGGGCATCTGTGGTCGCAGTCGAAAGTATGGGATCCCGAAGGGCTGCTGAGCACCCTGCCGGCCATCAGCAGCGGCTTGGCCGGCGTACTTACCGGCGAGTGGCTGCGCTCCGACCGCAGTCATTACGAAAAGATAGCCGGCATGATGGCCGTAGGCGCCGGTTTGCTGGCCATCAGCTTCGTTTGGGATATGGCATTCCCCATCAACAAAAAGATATGGACCTCCTCGTATGTATGCTATACGTCGGGGGTGGCGCTGCTGGGGCTGGGCTTAGTATATTGGTTAGCCGACGCCAAGGGCTATCGCAGGTGGACCAAACCCTTTGTGGTATACGGTATGAATGCCTTATTTGTATACATCGCCACTGGCCTGCTGGTGAAGCTCTTTGTCAGCATCAAATGGACCGACGCCGCCGGGGAAGACATCAATGCGCTGGGCTGGCTGTATCAAACGCTGTTTGTGCCGGCTTTCGAGTCGCCTTATAATGCTTCATTGGCTTACGGGCTCTTTAACGTAGCCTTCTTCCTGGGGCTGGCCTGGATACTGTATGCCCGAAAAATTTTCATCCGGGTATAGCCACAGGTAAGCGCCCGTTCCCAACCTTTATTTTTAAAAAACCGTATGCGCCAATGCTTTTTTATCAGTTTTGGCAGAATCAGCGTTTTTAATTTGAAAATATGAATACGTGATCATATATTTGTGTCTTTGTACAACTACCTCTGCCGGCATTCAAGCGGAGAAGAGGGACGAGAGCAAATCTTTACTATAACCAAACTCAAAACAAAGGCATGGCAAGTAGTGGAACTGTTCCCAACTGGCAGGACACCGACGCAGGCCGGCGCATTCAGGCCCGCTTAGCTGACGAGCACACCTTAGCCGTCTTCGACCATTTGCTTGCACGCATCGACGCATTGGAAACCACCGTCACCCGGATGGTTGCGCTGATGGAGCAAGCGCCCGTACATTTTGCAATGCTCGCCGACATCAGCGACGAGCTCTACCGCAAGGCCGACGAAAAAGGCATTCGCATAGAAGAGCGGGTAGCCGTGGGGCTGCGCATCGCCGAGCAGCTCACCTCCTCCGAAATGGGAGATCGCGTGGAAACCGCATTTAAATTCCTCGATCAAATGCCCGGCCTTGCAGCCATGACCGTAGACACCCTCGACAACGCCATGCGCGACGCTATGGATCAGGGGCTCGACCCTCAAGCCATTGGCGGCGCCCTGCTTTCCGCAGGTACGGCCCTCTCAGCCGCCGCTCAGGAGGCGCCTGCCCCGGTGGGCGGCCCGTTGGCGCTGCTGCGCAGCCTTCGCGACCCCGACCGGCAAAAGGCACTGGGCTTCCTCATGAGCTTCCTCAAGCAGTGGGGCCGGCGCCTCTAACGCAACCTTTTCCTCTATCTCATTCATTTCCTTAACTTTCCTTCAATTTTATATACCTCATGGCACACCATCAAGTACTCATCGTTGGCGGCGGCACCGCCGGAATCACGGTAGCCGCTATGCTGCTCAACCGGCCCGATGCGCCTCAGGTTACCCTCATCGAGCCCTCCGACGTCCACTACTACCAGCCCATCTGGACGCTGGTGGGCGGCGGCGTTTTCGACAAAAACGTATCGGCCCGGCCTATGGCCGACTATATACCCGCCGGCGCCACCTGGATCAAAGAATACGTTACCTCCTTTGACCCCGCCAACAACCAACTCACTACCAGCAGCGGCCAAACCCACAGCTACGATGCCCTGGTAGTGGCCGCCGGCATTCAGATCAACTGGAGCGCTATCCCCGGACTCAAAGAAAGCGTAGGCCGCCCGGGTACCGGCGTATGTAGCAATTACGCCTACGAAACCGTAGACAGCACCTTCGCCAACATTCAGGCGCTCAAAAAGGGCAGAGCCCTCTTCACTTACCCCAATACCCCCATCAAGTGCGGAGGCGCGCCCATTAAGATCACCTTCTTAGCCAGCGACTACTGGCGCCGTCGCAACTTGCTCGGTTCTGTAAAAGTTGAATACTTCGCCGCTATGGGCGTCATCTTTGCCGTCAAGAAGTACGCCGACTCCCTCAACCGGGTAGCCGACCGCTATGGCGTACAGCGCAACTACATGCAGGAACTGGTAGAGCTGCGCCCCGACCGCAAAGAAGCTATATTCCGCCACCTCGAAACCAAAGAGGAACGCGTGGAAAACTACGATATGATCCACGTGACTCCGCCCATGGGCTCGCCTGATTTTATCAAAAGCAGCCCCTTAGCCGGCGACGGCGGCTGGGTACCCGTCGATAAGCACACCACCCAGCATACCCAATATCCCAACGTATTCTCCTTGGGCGATTGCAGCAATCTGCCCACGTCCAAAACCGGCGCCGCCATCCGCAAGCAAGCCCCCGTCACCGTAGCCAACCTCATGGCTTACCTGCACAATCAGCCATTGGGCAAATCTTATGACGGCTACACCTCTTGCCCGCTCGTTACGGGCTACGGTAGCCTCATCATGGCCGAGTTCGACTACGACAAAATACCGCAGGAAACCTTCCCCTTCGACCAGTCGCAGGAGCGCTACAGCATGTACGCCCTCAAGGCCTACGGCCTGCCTCAAATGTACTGGCACGGTATGCTCAAGGGCAGGGAGTTTTAGGGCCTGCTTCTTGCTGTTGTGGCGTGCCCCCGCGCGCCAACACCGGCCAAGGCGCCTTGAGGGCGCCGGATGGGGGTCGGATGGGGGTCGGATAGGCGCGCGGGGTCGGGTGTTCCGCTACTATGCGCTCGTTTACCCCGTGGAATATACGCTTCGCTATTCCGCGGGGTAAACGAGCGCATACCGCTGCACCCCCTCACGCGGCTCCGCAGCGGCGTGGGCTGAGGCTAAAATTGAGGTTGACTACTGAACACCAATAGCAGACAAAGCCCATCCACTGCTGTTTTGATTTTAAATTTGCTCCAGCAAATGCGTATCGACGATACTGGCCCATTGCATAGCGGGGTCGTTGAGAAACTCAGGATACTGCAACTCCAGAAATTGTCGATAGAGCGCCTCGGCTTCGGCGGGTTGGCCATCCAAACCGAAAAATCGACGATTATCGGCCAAGCTGCACAGGTGCACCTTACTGAGGCTGGAGTCGAAGTAGGCCTGCAAGCTCTCTGTGAGCGACGTGCGTATGGTAGAGGGGATAATGGCCGGCAGGGGTTTAATAATGGCTTCGATGAGCACGCCTATGGCCCCAATCTTGTAGAGGCTATCGGTGGTACAACGCTCCATTTGGGCCAGCCAACCTGAGAACATCTCAGAGAGTTCATGCGTGTTCAGATGAACGAAGTCTTCGCTGGCTACCACCACATCTGCAATGAGATGAGGATAGGCAGCCGAACTGGCAATGACCGCCGAATCAGGCGCCTCCGCCAAACAGGCTTCAGCATAGGGGCTCCAGATGACGATGGCATCTATGGAGTGGTCGATGAGAAAGTTTTTGGTAATAAGATCAAGATCGGTGAGGCGTTGGGGGTTATGCTCCATATCCTTAGACTCCATGCCGTGCTCCCGGAGGATGTACATGAGAAAGGTATAGGCCGGCGAGTCATGGGGGTAGATGATCTTTTTACCTTTGAGATCTTCAATTTTTTGGATGCCATTGCGGGCAATAATCACATCGGCCCCATTCGACCAGGAGGCCTGAAAGATCACTTTGGGGTTGTGGTCGCGCAGGCGGTGTATGACGGAAGGCAGGCGGTCGAGGGTGGCCCATACTAAGTCGGCCTCGCCGTTGAGCATCGCCTGGCAGGTGGCGTCCATATCGTCGTTGAGCTCAAAGCGCAGGGTGCGCTTGTAATTTTTGTACAGATCGGTTTGCTGGTTGCGCACAAAACCGTTGTTGTACATGATACCGCCGATATAGCCTACCCAGGTGGGAATAACCATCTGGATGCTGCGGGCATTGATCTGCTCGACGTAGGCGTCGATCGTTTCCGTAATTTCCTTGTAGATGACCTCTCGATTTTCGGGGTCTTGGGCAATCTTATCGAAAAACTTTAGCTTTTCAATGTCGTAGGCATCGTCAAAGTGATCGCGCCAGATGAAGTCGCGTACAATGATGGGCACTACATAGCGCTGGTTGTGGCGCTGCCGGGCATAAACGCTTAGCAGGGTGCGTGTTTCAAGATCGAGAACGTCCTCAAAAGCAAAGTCGGCACTGAGCAACAGCAGTGTGATGTCGGCCCGGCGCAATTGATCGCGTATGTCCTGGCTAATGGTGCTGCCGAGAGCAAGGTCGCTCACACTCCAGATGTTGAGGTTTTTATGCTGTCGCCCCAATAGGTTCACGTGCCGGGAGAGTTCCTCCCAGAAGGCTGCATCTTTGGCAGAGTACAATACAACGAGATTGATATTCCTGCTCACAATCAAAGGGCGTTTGGTTTCTACTTTAGTCGCACTGAGGGGGTAAAATTAGTACATTCCCCTGTCTTATTTTGAATTAATGCAATAGGAGGACACTTTGTTACGACTGAGGTAAAAGACTTATATTTGCCTCCTGCTGGAAGACGGCCTGATCTTTCCTCCTCCCTTGCCAAAATCATCGGCTGTATGAAGAGAATGACTTTACTCATTGTGGCACTGTGCGGTACTGCCTCCTTAGCTGCACAAAGCACCCATGACGACCTAACGCAAGGCCTGCGCTGGCGCAACATAGGCCCGGCCAACATGATGGGCCGCATAGCCGACATTGACGCCCTCAATACCGACTACCGCCAGGTGCTATGCGCCTCGGCCTCAGGAGGCGTGTTCAAGAGCGATAACGGAGGAGTGACCTGGACGCCCATTTTCGAGCGCTACGGCTCGGGCTCCATCGGCAGTGTGGCTCTTTTCCAGGGCGACCCCAATATCATCTGGGTGGGTACGGGCGAGGCCGCCAACCGCAACAGCTCGGGCTGGGGCAACGGCTTGTACCGCAGCACTGACGGAGGTAAGAACTTCCGGCGCTGCGGTCTGGTGCGCTCGCACCACATTGCCGATATTGCCCTGCACCCTACCAACCCCAACATCGCCTATGTGGCCGTGGTGGGTCACCTCTGGGGCTACAGCGGCGACCGCGGCCTCTACAAAACCGAAGATGGCGGCCAAACCTGGACCCGACTGCTGGATGGGCTACCCGATGACGGCAAAACAGGCTGCACCGAAGTAGTAATAGACCCCCTCAATCCGGACATAGTCTTTGCAGGCTTTTACCATCGGCTGCGCCAACCCCACCACTTTACCAGCGGGGGGCTACAGGGCGGCTTGTTTAAAAGCACCGACGGCGGCCGCAGTTGGCGCCGGCTCCACAACGGCCTGCCCAAAGGTGAAACCGGCATGATCGACCTCTCCATCTGCCGCAAATACCCCAATGTAATATTGGCAGCCGTAGAAGCCGGTGACAAAACGCCCGAGGGCGAGCCCGGATCGGGCATCTATCGCTCCGACGACGGGGGCGAAAGCTGGGCTTTCCTGCTGGAACACCACGTGCGCCCCTTCTACCACGGGCAGGTAGAGGTAGACCCCCTCAACCCAGACCTCATCTACATCGTATCCAGAGATTTTCGCATCTCCCGCGACGGAGGGCAAACCTTCACAGAGCGCGACTGGCAAACCGACGGCGGTGATGACCATGCCATGTGGATTGCCCCTTACGACAGTCGCATCATGTACCTGGGCACCGACCAGGGCCTGCGCCTCAGCCTCGACGGCGGCCAAACCCTACTGTCGTTCAACAACATGGCCATCGGCCAGTATTACGCCATCGGCGCCGACAACCGCGACCCCTACTGGGTAGGCGGAGGCTTACAGGACAACGGCCTGTGGGTAGGCCCCTCCAACAGTCGCGAGTACAGGGGCATCCTCAACGAACACAATACCTACCTCGGCGACGGCGACGGCTTCTTCTTTCAGGCCGACCCCACCGACTGGCGTACGGTATACATCGTCAACCACGTGGGCTTCGCCGCACGCATGAACCTCCAAACCCGCCGGCATGCCTACATCACGCCTACCCCTCAAACCATCAGCAACTACGCCGAATACTTCGACCCCCTGTATCCCGACTCGGCCATACGCTATTCCATTGCGCCCGGCGAGTACTGGTTTTTCTTTGAATACGACACAGGCCGGCAAAAGCTGCCGCCCCAGTTTCGCTTCAACTGGAGCAGCCCGTTGGCGTTATCGCCTACCCGGCCGGGCACGCTGTACTTTGGAGGCAATCATCTGTTTAAGTCTACCAACCGCGGCGAACGCTGGGAGATCATCAGCCCCGATCTGACCACCAACGACCCCGCCCGCCGAAACCCCTCGGCCAGCGGCTACCTTACCAATGATGTCACCGGAGGTGAAAATTACTGTACCATCACAACCGTAGCCGAATCTCCAATAGACGCCAAAACGATATGGGTAGGCTCCGACGACGGCCTCGTACAACTGAGCCGCAACGGCGGCGCCCGCTGGGAAGAGGTAGGCAAAAATCTGCCGCTGGGCGGGCGGCGCATCTGGGTAAGCAGAGTAGAGCCCTCCCGCCATCAGGCCGGCCGCTGCTACCTCACCCTCGACAACCACCGCCAGGACGATATGAAGCCCTACGTTTTTGTGACGGAAGACTATGGCCAGACCTGGCAAAACCTCACGGCCAATCTGCCGGCCGCCTACTCCTGCTACGTTGTGCGCGAAGACCCCGTCAACCCCCGGTTGTTGTTTGTAGGTACCGAGGCCGGCGTATTTTTTAGCCTCAATCGGGGCCAACAGTGGCAGGAACTATCCGCCAGCCTGCCCTCCGTAGCCGTATACGACCTGCTCATTCACCCCCGCGATGGCGACCTGATCGCCGGCACGCACGGGCGCAGTATCTGGATCATGGACGACCTGAGCGCGCTCCGGCAGTGGCACGACTCCATCGCCGCCAAACCGCTACACTTCTTTAGCAGCGCTACCGCTACCCAATGGCAGTGGTATAATGCGGGCCGAAAACAACCTTACTTTGAGTTTAGAGGCGAGAACCCCGCCGCCGGCGCAGCCATACAATTCTGGAGACCCCTCGATAGCAAGCCCGACTCGGTACTCATCACCATTGCCGATTCCGCCGACACCCTACGCTGGAAGGCGCCCGCCCACCCGGGCATCAATCGGGTGTACTGGGATTTTAACCTGCCCGGCCCCGATGCTCAAAACTTTCAGGAGGTAAAGACGACCCTGGCCCGCACCTTATCCGACCTCGACAAACGCCTGCCGCCTGCTGCGCCCCTGCGCGATACCCTGGCTACGCTTAAACGCCGTCTTGCCGGCCTGCCCGCTCACAACTGTACCGGCTACCATGCGCTGCGCGAAGAGGTGGCGCGCCATTTTGGGGCTTATGGCCTCCCATTGGGCCCTGCCTTGCTCTGCGAACAACACCAGGCTCCCCCGGGTGAATATTGGGTGGAAATAACCGTCGGTAACGCGCGCGCATCGGGAAAGATGCTTGTCAGACCCGATCCGAATGCGCCCTGATTTGTAGCGTCGGCGCCAAGATGCCAACCATGCTCCGGCACAAAAAAAAAGCGGCGCCCTGCTGAGGCGCCGCTGTGTTTCAATAACTTAACAGACGGATAAAAAGATAACCAACAGTCGGATGACTATTTGTTCACAATTATTTCAGCGCCAAGCGCCTGCGCGCCCGTTCCGCCTAAAAAGCCCTTGGCAAATACCGTATAAATTTTACCCGCTTCCAGCGTGATGGCAGGCAGCACAAGAGCTACCGTACTGGTGCCTGCTACGCGTACATCGAGGTTGTACGTACCTGCATCGAGGGGCGTAAAGGCCGTAGAACCCTTGAAGGCCGTATTCGGGAACACCACGGCGCCTGAGCTGGCCACAGCAATATCTACGGCCGGAGCATTAGGCGACAGGTGCACAAAACGCACATGAGCCTTGCCCGAAGCCGGCGCCGTAAGGTCGTCGCCCAGCGCAATGGCAGAGATTTTCGACAGAGAATCGACGGCAAAGATGGTATAGTTCCTGTCTACATCGAGCATGATGTCGGCATTGATAACCGTAGTGCTCGTGCCCGCTGCATTTACCTTAATGTTGCGGCTGCCCGACTCCACGCGCAGATAGCCCGTATTGCCCGGAAAATTGAGCGCGGCCGTATTTTGCTTCTCATCGTCGATGAGGAGGTCAACGCCAGGCGCATTCGGAGAGGCATGCACAACCATGACGTTGGCGTAGGTTTTGTTGTCTTCATCCTTGTCGCAACCCGTGAACGTTACTACGGCAGCCAGCATCATCAGCGGCGCTGCAAACGAAAGCCATGTTTTCATCTTGTGATCTTTTGGTGATGAAATAATGACCGTATAACCTCATTCTGCACGGGCTGTTCATCAAGAATGTCTACGAACCTGCCGAGTGTAAAAAACTTTACATTTTGACGCGGTGATAACGCCTTACCTCTGCAACCTAAGCTCTTGTTTTTTTAGGGGCTACCGCCGGCCCGCCCGTATGGCCGCCTGCTAACCTGCCTTCGGCTTTTGATGCTGTTTGAGCGACGGGATTTGACGGAGCTGGATTCTTTGGATAGGATTTTTCAGACAGGACTTTTGGATTTTACAGGATTTCCCAAGTTGCTGCGGCAGCTTTCTGTTCAAGCCCTCACGCTTCACTCCTCCACTCCTCACGCCCCGGACAAGGGGGCGCAGCGGTATGCGTGAGGCACGAGCGCATAATAGCGGAGCACCCGGCGCCGCGCAAGATGTCAAAGGGAGTAGATGCCATGCGGCGTGGCCCAAAAAAAGAAAAAACAAAAAATGGGTTGCGACGATTGTAACTGCGGCGCTTCGGCAGGTTTTGCATACAGCGGGGTCGGGTATAGTTCTCCAAGCTAAGACGAGTGAGAAATTGACGCGGCTATTTTTTCGGCTGGCCAGGCAAAAAACGCCGGCATAGCCTAAGCTATGGCGAGGCTTTTTAACGCAGCCAGACGAAAAAAGAGCAAGTCAAGATTCACAAATCCCGGCTCGGAGAACCATAAACACAACACACTATGCACAAAACCTGCCGGCACAAAAGATACGTTTATTAGCGGGTAATAACAATTTTGCCCGCCCATTGGGCCGCGCCCTGGCGGAGCTTAGCCCAGTACAAGCCGGGAGGCAAATCGGCGGTAGACAAGCGTACCTGGCTGCTGCCTAAGGGTACCTGGACGAGCGGCGCCACGAGGCGGCCAAGGGCATCGTAGAGGCCGAGCTGACAATCGGCATCCAAGCCGGCCCCAAACTCGAACACCAGGTAGGTCGTAGCCGGATTGGGGTAAACCCGCAGTCCGGCGACGAAGCCGGCTTCGTGGATACCGGTAAGGGTCTCTACCCGAACCGGCGCCGAGATGAACTGGCACCCATTGCTATCGGTAAGCCTCAAAACATACCAGCCGCCGGCTAAGCCCGAGGGGTCTTCTTCGCTGGAGACTTCAGCTCCGTTGAGCAGCCAGGCGTAGACATAAGGCGGCGTACCTCCGCTGAACGTTATGTCGATGGCGCCCGTTTGGCTGCTGTTGACGTCGGGCTCAACGCCTACGACCGTCATGGCAAAGGCTGGCGGTTCTTCCACACTGACCTCGCCGAAACGCTGGCAGCCTCGGGCGTCGCTCACCAACACCTCGTAGGTACCTGCTGGCAGGTTAGTTACGGTAGCCGTGTTGCCGCTGTTGCTCCACAGATAGGTATAGCCGGGCACGCCCCCGTTGGCCGCCACACTGGCCGCGCCGTCGGCGGCGCCGGGGCAGGAGGCGCCTTCTGCCGTTAGCGTCAAAGACATGGGCTGGGGCGCTTCAACGGTAAAGGAACACTGGCCGGCATTGCCACTGGCATCGGTATAGCGGAAGGTATTGACGGTGATGCCGGGCGGGTATACGCTGCCGCTGGGCAGGCCCTCAATTTGCTGGGGCAATCCGTCGGCGCCGCAGTTGTCGGCAACGGTAGGCCATGCAAAGGTAGCCACGCCGGCGCAGCTCACTGTGCCTATGGGCGCAGGGCATTGCACCACAGGAGCAATGGCATCGCGCACCACCACTGCCCAGGTATAGGTAGCGGTATTGCCATGAGCGTCGGTGGCGCTGAGGACGACGGCATTAGCGCCTAAGTTGTCGCAACTGAACTGGGTTATATCGGCGTCAAGGCTGATGTCGCCATCGCAGTTATCAATGACGCTGACATGGCCGAGGGGCAATACCGCCTGACCATTTTCATCGAGGAAGACCGTAACGGGTTCGGCAGCGATACCGGGCGCCAGGTTATCCACTACCTCTATGCGCGCCTGAGCAGAGTCGACATTGCCGGCGCCATCGGCTACAAAGAGGGTTACCCATTGCTCGCCCAGATCATCGCAATTGAAATCTGTGCGACTGAGTGCGTAGACGGCAATGCCACAATTGTCTATGCTGCCTCCATCCACGTTGGCAGGCTGAAGGGAGGCGGAACCGTTGGCTCCCAAACCCAACACAAACGACTGCGCCACCGCCTGGGGCGCCTCTGCGTCATTGGCCTCTATGACAATGCCCTCCACCGCCTGGGTGCAGCCATTGGCATCGGAGACGAGGCAACTGTATACGCCGCTGACAAGACCTTCGGCCAGGGCCTCAGACTGGCCATCCGACCAGGCATAAGTATAGGGCGTTACGCCGCCCGCAACGGCCACTAAAGCGCTACCGGCGGGATCTTCGGCGCAAGCTACGCCCACGCTTTGCTCAAGGCCGGCCGCCAACAGTTCGGGTTGCTCGATCGTGAGCGAGAGGGTTGCGGGGCAGTTGTTGCCGTCGGTAGCAACAATGGTATAATCGCCGGCCGCAAGGTTGCTTTGCGTATTGCCGGTAGCTCCATTGCTCCACTGATAAACGTAAGGCCCTTCACCGGCTAAAGGCGATATAGCAATCTGCCCTGTGTTTTCACCGTTGCATTTTACGTCGGTCACAGCGGCATTTACGCTGAAGAAGCAGACAAAAGCCTCTACGGTGAGGCTGCGCATTATGCTACAGCCATTCGCATCGGTAATGGTGAGGCCATAAACGCCGGGCGCTACAGGACTCACCTGAGGCGTGGTATCGCCCGTGCTCCAGGCAAAGGTATAAGGAGCGGCGCCGCCGGCCGGATTGGCCGCTAAAACGCCATTGTTGGCCTGGTAGCTCGTTTCAGCCGCAGCCGAAGCATTGGCCAATAAGGGTGCGGGCTGCTGAACGGTAACAGACAGCGCAAGCGGGCAGTTGGCGCCATCCGTAACAACGGCCGAATACTGCCCCGCAGCCAGACCGCTGCGCTCAGTATCCGTACTGCCATCGAGCCAGCTCACCGAGAAGGGCTCGCTGCCGCCCGAAAACTGTAGACTGATGCTGCCGTCGGCAGCGCCAAAACAACTGACATGCGTCACCTGAGGCGCAGCGGCTGCCGTACAATTAAAGCTATTGACCGTGGCCGCCTGCACCGAAGTACAACCATTGGCGTCGGTAACGCTGAGGGCATAGGCGCCAGGCGCCAATCCGCTGAGGGCCGCCGAGGTATCGCCCGTGCTCCACAGCAGGGCGTAGGCGCCTGTTCCGCCGCTAATATTAGCCGTAAGGCTGCCATCGTCGGCGCCAAAGGCCGATTGGTGCGTAGCAAAAATACTCAGCGCCAGCGCTGCCGGTTGGTTGACCACCACCGTATCGACCCTGAGGCATTCGCCAGAGTCGGTTATGGTAAGCGTATACGAGCCGGCCGGAAGCCCCGCTACCATAGCCGTCGTATCGCCTGTACTCCAGACATAGTTATACGGGGCTATACCGTTACCCGCATCAGCGGCGGCGGCGCCATCCGACAGACCGAAACAACTTACCGGCTCCAGCGCCACCGCCAGGCTCAACGCCTGGGGTTGGGTAACGACAACCGTATCTGCGGCCGCACAGCCATTGATGCCGGAGATGGCCAAAAGCGCATACTGGCCGGGGCCTTGCACCGTAGCCGTATCGTTGGCGACGCCGGCAATAATAGACCCACTGCCTGCCGCCGACCAAACAAAAGCAGCCAAACTGTCGCCGGCAATATTAGCCGTCAGCATCGCGATGTCGTTGTTGCAGGGCAAGGCCAGATCGGGGCTGGCGGCCAGCATAGGCAGCGTTGTATTTTGTTGCACTTGCACGGTTTGCAATTCGATACAGCCGTTGGCGCCTAAGGCATGAGCCGTATACGCGCCGGAAGCCGTTGCCAAGGCCGGGGTTAATGTATCGCCGGCCGCATTGGTCCACCACAGTTGGGCGCCGCTGGTAGTGGAAGATGCCTGTAGCGCCAGCGTATCCACCCAACAGTTGAGCACGCCGCCCAAGGCGCTGAGCTGAGGCGGCAGCGTATCGTAGCCAACGCTAACGCTGCCCAACGCCTCGCAGCCATTGCCCCCTGTGACGGCTACGCTGTATAGACCAACAACACCCACCGAGGGCTGAGCCAGCGCAGAGGTAAACCCGCCCGGCCCGCTCCAGGCAAAACTCGCCTGAGCATCGGCAAAGCCCGTATTGAGGACGACTGCCGCTTGCGCGCAAGTGATGGCCGCCGGCAGCGGAGCTAAGGCAGGCGGCAAGGTATCGACGGCTATGGTGTACGACTGCTGCGCAGAACAACCATTAGCGGGGTTTTGTACCGCAAGCGTGTAAACGCCCGGCATGCTCACCACAAGCTGAGCCTGATTGGCAGGCCCGCTAATCTGGCCATTGGCCGTACTCCAACTGTAGGTCATTCCGCCGGCGGACGCTTGAAGCGTAGCCTGGTCTGACACACAATTGATGCCGCCCGTCAGGGTAGCGGCAGCGCTGGGCGTAGCGGTATTGGCACTTACCGTTACTTCATCGGAAGCGCTACAGCCCGAAGGCAGGTGGACGACTTGCAAAGTGTATACTCCGGCCGCATTTACTACGGGCAAAAGCGTATTGGCCCCCGACACGATATGCCCGTTGGCAGTCGTCCAGGCATAAGCGTATTGGCTGCCTTCCGAAGAACCCAGACCGCTCAACTGAACGGTAGGCGCCACACAAGTGATACCCGATGGCGCCAGCGCTATCACATCAGGCGTGGGTGGCGGCAATACCTCAATGCCGCCCAAGGTAGCTGTACACCCTCGCTCATCGGTGACGGTAACGCTGTACATACCCTCCTGCGCCAGCGCTATAAAAGGACTGGTAGCCCCGGTATTCCAATCGTATTCGTAACCATCCCAGCCCCCCGTTACGTTTAGGGTGATGGAGCCGGGCTGCCCTAAGCAACCTTCGTTCTCAATTTCATCAACGGCTACATTGAGCGGAGCTGCCGGCTGAGGCACATTGATCCAGGGCGAAACGGCCGTTTGCCCCAGCGCGTCGGTGATGGTGCAACGGTAGCTGCCGGCAGCTAAGCCCGAAGCCATGGCGCCGTTCTGATTGTTGCTCCAGCGGTAAGTAAGCGGAATGACCCCTCCTGCCGATGCTATGCTGATGGCGCCATCCTGCCCCCCGACACAGGCCACGGGCGTGATCTCCCAATCGGAAAAGCCCGGCGTCATGGAGGGACACTGCCCAACAAAATCGTAGAGTTGATCGGTGGAAATTTGTCCTACCTCTGTGATAGCCCTATTGGGGCAAATGCCGTAAATGGTAGGAAAATAAGCAATGTTGTAAGCGCCATTGAGCGAGGCGCTGTTGATAATGGGATAAGCCGTGCCTGCTACCCAGTTGCCTTGGGTATTGGAACCCGTGCCATATAGGTCGGCTAAAGTCGTATTGCCATCGCCTTCTATGGCAATGACCATTACTTCACCCGTACCATTAGGGCCATACGCTTCGTATAAGCCCTCCAGCGCTCCGGAGTTGTGGTAATTCCAGCAGGGGCCGCACCAGGTAGCGAAAAAGTCGAGAAAGACTGTTTTCCCCTGATTGAGGTAACTGTACAGGTTGTGCGTCTGGCCATTGATGTCGGTGAGCGTAAAATCAGGCGCCACCGAGCCGTCGGCCAACTGACCCCAAAGTCGGCCCGGACTTATAGCTGCCAATATCAGAAAAAATACGCCATAGTAAAGCTGCTTCATCTTTTTGAGTGTTTATAGCGAGATGAAAAGTATAAAACCTGCATTTGTGTCTTTGGGCACAAGCAGACAACAAATGATTACCTGATCTTTGGGATGACGAATTTGCTGCCGGGCAGCCGGCGCCAACCAAAACGTGCATTATTCGGAAGGAACAATTGACTCCAAACAATTAAGCCAATTGTCAGGCAAATTTTAAATTATTTTTTCAGATGAACAACAAAAGTCGAAATTTTACAAGGTGGATTTTCATAGGCGTCATAGCCTTGGCTTTACTGGGTCGTTACCTGTATATGCGCCCCGCCCAAAGCGAAGGCGACGGCTTCCCCTCCTTTGAGTCAACCCGACTCGACGGCCGGCCCTTCTCATTGGAGGCCTTGCGCGGGCGCTATGTGTTACTCGATTTCTGGGGCAGTTGGTGCGGCCCTTGCCGAAAGCAAAACCCGGAGCTGGTAGCGCTCTATCAGCAGTATGGCCAAAGCCGCTTCACCGATGCAGAGGGGTTCACCATCGTTAGCGTAGGCATCGAAGAAGACCGGCAGCGCTGGCTCCGCGCCATTGAGCGCGATGGTCTTGTTTGGCCCGATCACATCCTCGACCTCTCGTCCAGCCTGCGTTTCTTCAACTCGCCTTTAGCCAAGCGCTATGGCATCCGCCAGGTGCCCACTACCTATTTGTTGGGGCCACAAGGCAACGTCATCGCCATCAATCTGCCCGCCGATCAGGTAAACCGGTACCTGAAAACCAAACTGACAAATTGACGTTTACCCACAGCGCATAGCAAACTGGCAACAAAATTGATAAACATAGGATGTAATCGTTGAAAAAAGCCTGTGATTATGAATCAAAACGGAAATCACGAACCAGTGGAACCTACAACCGAAGATATGGCTGAACAAAGCCCGAATGCAGCCGACACTCAGCCTGAAACAGCGCAAAACCAAGCTGCCGAAGCCGAAGCCGCTACTGCCGCCGACGCATCTGCCGATGCGCTGCGTACCGAAGTCGCCGAGCTCAAAGACAAATACCTCCGCTTGTTCGCAGAGTTCGACAACTATAAAAAGCGTGTGACCCGCGAAAAGCTCGATCTCATGAACACCGCAGCGCAAGACACCTTGTCAGCGCTTTTGCCCGTTCTTGACGATTTTGACAGGGCCAAGCGCATCGCCGATCAGGAAAACAGCCCCGAGCCTTTTAGCGAAGGCGTACAACTGCTGTATCAAAAAATCTACAACGTACTCCGCCACAAAGGCCTCGAAGCTTTCGACAGCAACGGCCTCCCCTTCGATGCCGAAAAGCACGAAGCCATCACGGAAATACCTGCGCCCTCCGATGAGCTGCGCGGCAAAGTGGTAGATACCGTGGAAAAAGGCTATACCCTGCACGGAAAAATAATCCGCTACGCAAAAGTGGTAGTAGGTCGCTAAATACGCACCACGCCTTACCGAAAACTGTTCAAAAACAGCATTATGCCTGCTAAAAGAGATTATTACGAGGTGCTTGGACTGGCAAAAAATGCCTCTTCTGACGACATCAAGAAGGCGTACCGCAAGTTGGCCATGAAATACCACCCCGACCGAAACCCCGACGACAAAGAGGCCGAAGAAAAATTTAAGGAGGCAGCAGAAGCCTACGAAATCCTCAGCGACGACGACAAACGTGCCCGCTACGACCGCTATGGCCATGCCGGCGTAGACCCCAACATGGGCGGCGGCGGCGGCTTCGGCGGCGGCGGGATGACCATGGACGACATCTTCCGCCAATTTGGCGACATCTTCGGCGACGGCGGCGGCGCCTTCTTCGGCGGCGGCATGGGCGGCGGCGCGCGGCAGCGCGGCGAGCGCGGCTCCAATCTCCGCATCAAGGTCTCCCTCAGCCTCGAAGAAATCGCCCAGGGAGTAGCTAAAAAAATAAAGGTGCGCAAGCAGGTTACCTGCACCCAATGCAACGGCAGTGGCGCCAAAGACGCCGGCTCGGTCAGTACCTGCTCTACCTGCCGCGGCGCCGGCATGGTGCGCCAAGTGCGCAGCACCTTCATGGGTCAGGTACAAACCACCACCACCTGCCCCACCTGCCACGGCTCCGGCCAGGTAGTAACCGCCACCTGCTCGAAATGCCGGGGCGACGGCCGTACTTACGAGGAAGAAACCATCGAGCTGGAAATCCCTGCAGGTGTAGAAGAAGGTATGCAACTGAGCATGCGCGGCAAAGGCAACGCAGGCCGCATGGGCGGCAGCGCCGGCGACCTCCTCATCACCATCGAGGAAAAGCCACACGAGTTTCTCCAGCGCGACGGCATGAACCTCATCCACGACCTCTACCTCAACTTCGCCGACGCCGCCCTCGGCGCTTCCGTAGAAGTACCCACCCTCGAAGGAAAGGTCAAAATAAAAATACCTCCCGGCACCCAGGCCGGCAAAATCCTCAGGCTCAAAGACAAAGGGCTGCCCAACGTCCAGAGCCGCCACAGTCGCGGAGACCAGCTCATCCACGTCAATGTCTGGACGCCCAAAAAACTCACCGACGAAGAGCGGCGCACCCTCGAAAAACTCCGCGCCATGCCCAACTTCACCCCCCAACCCGGCAAAGAAGACCGCGGCTTCTTCGACCGCATGCGCGACTTCTTCCGGGAAGATTAAAAACAACGGGCTTTACCCGCCATACTCCCTGTGCCACACAGGTAAAAACATCGGAGCGCGCCGCTTATAAGAGGCCGCTCCGATGTCGTTTTGGGCAATTTTTTTCTTTTTTTGGGGGCGTCCCCGCGCGCCGGCAGCCGCTAAGCGCCAAAGGCGCCGTTGGGCGGTTGGGCAAGCGCGCGGGGTCGGGCTGTCCGCTCTTATGCGCTCGTTTAGCCCCTGGAACATACGCTGCGCTATTCCAGGGGCTAAACGAGCGCATACCGCTTCCATCCCTCGCCCGGGCTCCGACCGGCGCTGCGCGCAAAATCGCCAATTTTCAACAATACGACTGCCCGGAGAGGGCGCCATCAAATGACCCCGCTCCGGGCAATGCGCTGTTAGTTCATCTTTACCACCCGCTGAAGCAGCGTTTCTCCATCTTCAAAGCGCACGCGAACGATAAAGACACCCGCATTGAGCCCGCTCACATCAACAGGTACAGGGGCCCCGCCAAAACGATGGGTTTCGCGAGAGGCATTTCGCCCGTCGGGCGCAACGAGCTCTACGGAAGCCTCTCCGGCCCGATTGCTTACCAGGTAGATGACCTGAGTAGCCGGGATGGGATAAGCCCGCAGCACAACTTCGTTCCATTGGGCCAATACCTGTACGCTGGCCAGGTTGCTGTAAGTAGGGATACCCGCGTTGTTTACCCCAACAATCTGGTAAGCGTTATTGCCAGATAGCGGGTTGGGGTCTACAAAGGTGTAAGCTGCGACGCCGGTAGCCGTCACGTAACCCAATGTACGCGTGACGCCGGGGTCAAGACGCAATACAACAAAGTAGCTGAAACTCCCCGCCATAGCCAAAGGCATCTGCCAATTGAGCCTTACGCCCCGCGCCAAAGGCGTTATTTCAGCCGTAAGCACGAGGTTAGGGTTAATCAATACATTGCTGTCGCAGTCTCCAAAGGTCCATTCGTATACGCCGGCATTGAGCGCAAAACAAGGATTGGCGTAAGCGACATCGTCACAACCGCATACCGGCAGCCAGCTTTGCGGGCAGGGATCATTGTCGGCTAAAGCAGGGTTAGGGCATTCAAAGGGAGACAGCGTTTCGCAGGGTGGCAACTCAATACAATGCGTAGCATAACAACACGTGATATTGACCGAGTCGGTGATCTGCCGCAATACAATATCAAAGCAGATTTCTCCGGGCCCTCCCGTCAGTTGTATCGGTATCCAGTCCGACTGGCCGCCAGGCGACACAGGAGTGATAAATTGCAGATCGGGACTAATCTGGTTCCCCGATTCGACAATACCCACTGCGTTGACTACAAAAGGCGAATGGTTGATAAACTGGAAAGCGTAATGATAAACATCCGCCGCAGGAGGTACCCCGCGCTCGCACCAAAGGCTGTCGGTAACGATTTCAAGGCAGGCCGGGCAGAATAACGCCAGGGTGTCGCTGCACACAATGCTATCCTGGTTAAACCAGTTGACTTTGATGTAAATGGAGTCTGTGCGATAAACAGGCTTAACGCAGAAGCTAAACAGCGGCAAATTATCTACCAACGGAATAGCCCCGCCTGGATGGGTCCAAGTATACATTTGATTGATCGGGTCTTCAACCGGCAGCGACCATCCGGCCGGCGCGGGAAAAGTCTGTACATTGGAAAATTCATCCTGCGGATCAAGCATCATCACCTGCACTGCGGTAAAAAAGCCCGGATTGTCCGTAAACTCATTGGTGATGAGTAACGTGTAACAACAACTGTCGCCGGCAGTAGCCAACTGACCATTGGGCTCCAGTACCGCATCTACAAACGGACAGGGGTCGCAGAGCGGAAAGGCAATGCAGGTATCTATCTCGGCGCAACACAACCGCTCGTCTTCATCATCATGCGCAGAGAGGATAAAACACAGATCCTGGCCGTAATAATCGGCGGAAGTATTGATATTGAACATCACCATAGCCGACTGGCCCGGCTGTAGCGGCAAGCCGCCAAAATCGGCGCTGGTGAAGGTATAGGTTGCTGAAAATGGTGAATATACATTGAATTTGACATAGCCCACCGGGAAATCGCTGCCTGTAGGGTTAGCAATGGTGGCCATGTATTTGTATCCATTGGAGTCGCACAACAACGAGTCGCTGAGAATATAGAGACAGGCGCGCTCGGGCGGGCACTCCAAGGTGAGGGTATCGCGGCAGATGGTATCAAGCTGGGCATTGAGGTAGCTGATCACCACATACTGAGGCGTGGCCAAGCGGTTGTGAGCGCAAAACTCAAAAAGATTCTGCACATTGGCCGGAAAGGCGCCGCCGGCGCTGGGCACGACGGTAGCATGGGTAGCGCTCCAGTTGGGGCGGCTAAAGCCGGGCGCCCATACCATGTTGGCCAGCTCTACGCCATCAAGGGCAGCAAAATCAATGGCATGGATGGCCTGATTACCCGTATTGCTAAAGCTCAATTGTACACAGCATTCTTCCGGCGTACTGTTGGCAGGCGAGCTGGGCAACATCTCCAACCCCAGAGCCGTAGCGCAATCGCTGGCAGGGCAGGCGCAGTCGAAGACTTCCACATCGCCCATATAACCTTTATCTGTTTGTATTACATCTACATCATTGTCAATCAGGGTGCTGTTGATGGTCAGGAAGTCTGCCGGATCATCGGCATAGCCGCCATTGGGTTGCCCGTTGCCCGCAGTCGGGAAGATGGCATAACCATATATTTTATTGGGTCCGGAAGAAGGCTGATAATTCAAGGCGTTACCCGATGCCGCAATAAAGGGTTCGCATACGGGCCCCGGGGGCGTGTCGCCGGTAAAGCTGTCATAGCAGTAGTCAACACCGCCTGCTGAGTTGCGCCCGTCGCCATGCCCGCCAACATACACCTCAAGAAGCCCGCCCCAGGCGCCGCTGCCGCCGCTGAATTGTAAAACCCTCGCGCCATGTGGGTTGTTCCTTTCTGCAATCAGCATCTGAGTGCCATTCTGCGTAAAGGCGATGTCTGCTACGTCTGTCTGAGGATAGTAAATGGGGATGGCCAATTCAAAGGTTTCGGTGGAGGCATCCAATTGCCCCGCTACAAAACCCACTGAATGAATTTGTACCGTTCCTATCGAAGGGGATGTGGAGTAGTAAATTCTATTTTCCGCCTCGTTATACCCAATGCCCCAAAGATGACGCCCCGACATGCTGCCTGCCACAATTCCGGTGGGGTTGTATACTTGTACAACCTGCCCTCTTAGCGCCGGCGGGTGCCCGGCATCCCTAAGTACAATGATGTTTTCTTCACTCATATTGGTAGCAAATAGCCACCCATTTTTATTTGAGCAAATATTCCCCAGCCCTTTATATACTCCCCCAATTTCGCTATCTATAGCGCTGAGGCCGGTCAATGTCCCCCCGGAGGTAGCCGTAACTAATGTTGTCGGAAGCCCTGTAAAGGGGTTTATCCAATAAATCAGAGGGGTGCTGCCAATGATATTGAAACTGCCGCCCACGTAGCCAGGCATTTTAGTAGCCGCTATGTAAGCATTAAAATCCTCGTCCGTAGCGATACCGAATACCTCTCCCATCTTGGAGACATTCCAGTTGGGCTGATTGATGAAAGGCGGCGCCCAGGCAGAGCTGGTTCCTGGCTGCGCAGCCAGGCTTGATCGATCCCGGATGTCCTTTACGGCCATTACCAGCGATCCGCTAACAATAGATCCAAATGTACTCGCCGCCATCCCGCACCTAAATATCTTCCGGCGAGGCTCAAAATAAAACGGCCCTGCCGGCTCAAAACCCGGAGGAAGATCGATGGAATACTCAACAGGGGTTGTAGGAGAAAACTCCTCCGGATCATATACGCTCCTAATGATATAATTGCCCGGAGGCAAGCCTGCTGAGACATAACGCCCCGAAGCGTCGACCAGCGCGCTACCCGCCAACTGCCCCTGACCGTTCTGTACAGTCACACCTACTCTGCCATATATGCCCGGCTCCGAAGCAGGATCGTTTATTCCATCCGCGTTGAGATCATAACAAATCACGCCAATTACAGCGCCAAACCCGGGGTTAACGACCCGACCGAGCCGAATATCGTTGGAAGTCTGACCTGCCTCAAGGCCCAAGGCCACTATATTGGGCCCATTCCATGACGTATTGGGCAGAGCAGGCGCTCCGGCAGCAATGGTTATGGTATAATCTCCTGCCGGAAGCCGGTCAAAGCGAAACCGGCCATCGGCGCCGGTCGTTGTGGCTAGCGGGCCCGCTGCGCCATCCAACATCACCGACACGCCCTCCAGATCGGGCTCATTGGGGTCTTGTACGCCATCGCCGTCAGCGTCGAAGTAGGTATGCCCCACTATGGCGCCAAGTTCTGATAGGTTAACTACCCCAAAATTATTACCAGCCAGACTCCCCGGGGGTATGTAAACCAGATTATGGTGCGGCGGATTGGCTTCAAAATCGGGCCCGGGCAACTGAGGAAAGACGTAATAACCCCCGGGAATAAGCATACAAAACTGATAGTTTCCGCTTATGTCGGTTGTCGCGTTCAAAACAACTCCGTTAGGAGCTATCGCTGTAACGGCAAACCCTACAAGGCCACTTTCTCCCGTATCTTGTATTCCATTGCCGTTCACATCTTCAAATACAGTTCCCGATATACAGTCTTGCGCGAACGCGCCCGTACAGGTAACAGCGCTGAGTAGCGCCCACAGCCAACAACGAAATGTACTGGTTTGCATGGTTTACGTGTGGATTTTTGTAAGGCTTTGCCGCCTGTGGTTAGAGAAAATATACTGGTTGCCACAACTCAGGGGAATAGCAAAAAGGAGATATAACCCCCTCCTCCAGGGCATACGCTAACATCCACATGTGTAAAATGCCAGAAACATTACCAAAGCAGCCCCAACGGGAAGGCAAAAGGGGCAATCGTTTTAGCCTTTATTCCTCGAAATGTCTGATAAGTTACAAACATAAAGACATTTTTTAAAAAATAAAGCAAAAATCATTAAAAATCAATCCATTAAAATGAATTTTATTTAATCCAAGAGGACTCGATAAGTTCCTGTAAAGCTAAATTTTGACAATCCCGGGGCGCCTCAAAAAAATCTGCCCGCAAAACACCAAAAACTTACCAAAAAGTTTGTAAAAATAAAATTACACACTTATATTTGCACGAGTAGTATAACAAGAGCGTGTTCTCCATCTCAAGGCGTAAGCCAAACTAATTACCTTCATCGCTTTTGTTGATCGCCAGCCGGGATACCGGCGAATCATTTTTGCTGCGCAGCCTTGGCGCCGGCAGATGAGATTTGGCCCCTTTCAGTGCCATATCCCACCGCCGGATGCCAGACATAGCCCCGCTTCCGCTACCGGTAGCCGGCGCATTTCGGATAGCGTTTTCAGGCCCTTGCGGCTTGAGGGCGGTGGCCGGAGGTATGCGCGGTGGTGGTGGTTGTGGAGCGGGGAGTTGGTGCGCAGGCCAGGAGGGTGGGATCCCACCCTCTCAGAGAATACTTACTGTAAGTACAAAGCGCGCACAACCGGAAGGGGGCCAATGGCCTGCCTCGCCGGAGTGGGGGACGTGCGTCGAGACTGGGATTGAGGTTAAGACTGAGGTTAAGACTGAGGTTAAGACTGAGGTTGAGACTGAGGTTGAGACTGAGGTTGAGACTGAGGGTAAGGGTAAGGTTAAGGCTGAGGCTGAGGCTGAGGGTAAGGTTGAGGATAAAGAGGGGGCTGTAACTTGAGGATAGTGATTAGGGCGTGCCCCCCGGCCCCTTTGGCGCTATGCCCTGGCGAGGAGGCCGTTTACTAAGGGGCCGGGGGTCGCCGCCACCACCACGCCCTCGTTACACTCGGTCGGGTAAACGTCCGCCGTCGCTGCGCTAGTCGGCTACCACGTCCTCATTACATTCGGCCGGGTAAAAATCTTCGCTACGCTCTTCCGGGTAAACGTGTTCCGCTCCTATGGCCCTTCTTCACCCCGTGGAATATACGCTTCGCTATTCCACGGGGTGAAGAAGGGCCATACCGCCACGTCCGCCGTCGCTGCGCTAGTCGGCTTCCGCCACGTCCTCGCTGTGCTCATCCGGGTAAACGTCCTCATTGCATTCGGCCGGGTAAAAATCTTCGCTGCGCTCTTCCGGGTACCGCGTCTTCGTGCCTCAGCCGGGCAAAAACTGCACCCCCTCACGCGGCTCCGCAGCGGCCTGGGCCGAGGCGAATGATTAGGTTAAAGGTATCCGGTCATTTTTGGCCTGATTTACTGCCGGCTTGTTTTTATAAAATGTGCTGCCGCAGCATTTACCCGCCCATTTAATCCGCCGGGTAAAACCCCAGTGAGCAGGCCCATAAAATTTACCCGCCCGTCTGTTCAGCCGGGTAAAAACACCCCCAGTGGGCGGGCCCTTAAAACCCTTAGTACCCTTAATATTTACCCGACCGCCTCAAGCGGGCGGGCCCCTAACATTTACCCGACCACCCTAAGTGGGCGGGCCCTTAATACCTTTAATACCCTTAATACCTTTAACACCCTTAACACCTTTAACACCCTTACCCGGGCGCAGCCCCGGCAAAACGCCTTATGGTTTGGACCAGGGGGTGAAGCGGTATGGCTATGGCCGCTGACGGCCCCAAAGGACGGCAGCGGGCGGGGCCATAAGAGCGGAACACCCGGCGCCGCCCCTGGTGTCTTTGGAGGCAGATGCTATGCGGCGGGGCCCATAACAAAAAAAATCCCGATACTTCCTATTCGAGGCATCGGGATTTCGGGGGGGGGGGGAGCCGCTATGGCATTCGGCCGGATTATTCGCCTTCTGCAGCGGCTTCCGTCATTTCGGCCTTATTGATGGCGTCCACTTCTTTGTCGATGTAGTAGAGGGTCATGGGGCCTTCGCCGATGAGGCGGATGCGATCGAGGAGGTTGCGCATGAGGGCTTCCTCTTCGCGCTGTTCGGCTACATACCATTGTAGAAACTGGAGGGTGGTGTGGTCTTGCTCGTCGTAGCTTTGGCTGACGAGCGTATTGATGGCGGCCGTCACTTTTTGCTCGTGGGCATACACCTCTTCAAACATGGCCCGGATCGACGCGAAAGTATGCGGGGGCTGGGCTATGCCGGGCGCCAGCGCGTGGCGGTCTAATTCGTTGAGGTAATCGAATATGCGCAGCATGTGCTGGCGCTCTTCTTCCGATTGCCGGCGCATGAAGCGGGCGCAGCCGGCTAATCCTTGCTGCTCGCACCAGCTCGACATGGAAAGGTACAGTTGGGAGGCATATCCTTCCAGCGCAATTTGCTGGTTGAGCGCCTGGGTCATTGTTTCGGTCAACATAAACGCTGGTATTTTGATCTTTAAACCATTTAACGCAACAATAGTTAAAAAGATGAAAACAAGTGTAAAAACAGGCTATGAATTTGCGTGAAAAACATCAATTGGGAGAAGCCGACGTGGACCGCATCATAGAAATGGCCTGGGAAGACCGCACGCCTTTTGATGCTATTTCGGCTCAATTTGGCCTGCCGGAGGCCGATGTGATTGCGCTGATGAGGCAGGAGTTGCATCCGCGCAGTTGGCGCAACTGGCGGGCGCGGGTGCAGGGGCGGGCCACCAAGCACGTAGCGGCGCGAGCGCCGGAAGTGGATCGGTTCCGGTGCTCGCGCCAGCGGGATATATCGCTGAATAAGATCAGTAAACGAAAGTAATTAACGGTCGGCCAGCACTAAAGGCAGGCGCAGGCGTTCACTCCCGTCGGCAGGCCTCCACAGCAACCAGTAGGCGCCGGGCGCTAAGGCCCCGAGGCCTCCAATTTCGGGCTGAGCGGCATTGCCGCTGAGGACGGTTTGCCCTAACGCATTTTTGAGTTCGTATTCGCCGCCGCTGAACGTTCCCTTGAGGTATACCTTATCGGTGGCGGGGTTAGGATAGAGGCTGAGCGTTGGCGCCGTACCGGCCCAGCGGAGTACGCGCACCTCGGAATAGTCCTGCGCTCCGCCAAAATCGACCTGCCGGAGCCGATAGTAGTTGTCGCCGGGTAGCGGGGCTTCATCGAAGAAGGTATAGAAGCTGGGGGCGTCGGCATCGCCGGCGCCGGCTATCCGGCCAATAGGCACAAACGTTCTGCCGCCGTCGTTGCTCCTTTCTATATCGAAGAAGTGATTGTTGCGCTCGCGGGCGGTAGCCCATTGCAGGCGGGCGCCGCTGCTTTCGGCTTTTACATCAAAAGACAGCCAGTCGACGGGCAGAGCCGCCAGCAGATCGACGATGACGCAGGCGATATCGGCCCTGTTTCCGCAACCATCCAGGGCAGCTGCACAGGCTTCGTATACCAAAGGCGCGGGATAGATGTACAGCGGCTGGGCATCGGTGACCCATTCGGTGCTGGGCGTGCCATCGCCAAAGTTATAGGAAAAACTGCCGGCATTGACGGAGCCCGAAGCGTCGAAGCTCACCTGATTGCCGGAGGCGGCGTCAATTTGAAAATTGACGACGGGGGCGGGGCCCGGGGGCAGGAGCGAAGACTGGAGGTAGACATCATCAATGAAGATGTCCTCGTCGCTCTCGTCAGCGATGAGGTCGATGGCGAAGCGGGCTACTTTATAGCCCGCAGGCACCATGAGGGTAGCGCAATTCATTTGGTACTTGAGGCCTGTAAGGTTGAGGATATTGCCAGGCAGGGTGACGAAGGTGGTGTTGATGACGCCGCCCATGAGGTTGCGGAAGCGAACGCTGGCCTTGAGGGTATCGTTGGCTTCAAATACATTGTCATTGGGGTCAGGGGTGGCGTAGTGAAAGCAGAAGGTGAGGCTGGTGTAGCCGCAGTCGATGCCCACTTCCTGGAAAACGATGCGGGGCGTGGTGGGGGCGGCTGTAGTGGTATTGAGGCGCATGTAGGTTTCGCCCAGCATGGCAAAGGTGCTTCCATCTGCGCTGGAGGCGTCTATGACGTTGGCGCGGCGAGTGAGGTTATCCAGGGGAAATTCGGCAAAGCCATTTCCGAAGGAAGTGTACTGGAGTACGTTGTTGGGGGTAGAGGCTTCTGCGAGCATAGAGCTCCCCCCTGCAATGAGCAGGTCCACCGCCCCTGTGTTCATGCCTCCATTGGTAGACAGCACGACGGCATCTATGGAGATGCGGCCGTCGTCGGGCCGCAGGTTGAGGGTATAGAGCTGTTGTAAATCCGACACATTGAAGGTTGCTCCGGATAAGCGGTACCAGCGGTAGTTATTACCCCCGGCGCCATTGAGTAGGTTGATGTCGCCCAAGGTCATCGGCAGGCCATTCGGAGCACTACAGAGAATGGGGTAAGGGCCTGTGCCGCCAGCCACTACCCGCTTGGCGCGCAGGTAGATGAAGTAGGCGCCCGTTTGACTAAACTGAAGGTTGTACTGCACTTTGGCGCGGGTGAGAGCTCCTTGTTTGGTCATGGGCCCTACGTTGGTTCCCGATACTTGCAGGGCTTTGCCGCCTTGCGCCGTCATATCGTTGGCTACTGTCCACTGCAATGAACTGGCGCCTGAAGCGGGGTCAAGCAACTGAAACGATTCGGCCTGGAAATACAAATAACTAGGGCCGCCCTGTTTATAAACAACGGGCATGACCTGGGCATGGAGAAGCTGTAAACATGAAAGCGCCAGCGCCAACAGCGCCGGCAGGCGAAGGTAAAGCAATGTGTTCATCTTGTAAGGGACGTGGTTTAGTTTTCTCACTAAAAGCCATTACGCCCTGGCCAACAGGCGGGCGCGCCGGCGATTTCTCCTAACTGCAACTGGTTTACTAAGGGTATCCCGGCCGCCGGAAAGCAGCCTGAGGTTTTTAATCCAAAAATTTAGTACTCAACTTCGATTTATCCCTGCACAAATGATGGACACTCCCGACGTGGCTCCCAAATCTTTCTGCATTCTCTCTTTTCCATAAAATCCAAACAGAGCTCAAACGCCGGAATTTAGCTACAAAGATAAATCTTTTCAATCAACAGTCAATACCCCCCTACCGAATCATCATCAAAATAGACCGATCTTTTATCAAAAACGCCCGAAAACCGCAAATAATTACCAAACCGGATATCGGTCAATTGCGCTTTACGAGGCGCATTCCCTCCCCTCCCCTGCCCTTGGAGGCGTGAGCGCGCACTCTTGTCAATACCTCAAACAGGGTATAAATGTATTATCTCGCCGGTCTGGCGCATTTGCAATTGGCTGGTTGTTAGCCGCTATCATTCTGTCAGCCGCTTTAACCCGGAGTAAACGTCATTTTTTATGATATGAAATCAATTTTACCCGTATCTTGCAGCCACATTTGTGCAGCGCATAGCGCTCCTGTGGTTGTAAACCCCAATGAAACGAGAGTATGGAATTAGCCAGTTACTTTGATCACACCCTGTTAAAACCGGATACGGCAACGGCCGACATACGTCGCTTGTGCGCTGAAGCCATTGATTACAAGTTTGCAGCGGTTTGCGTTCCGCCTTTCTTTGTACCCGAAGCGGTACAAACCTTAGAGAGCTATCCCGTAAAAGTAGCTACTGTTGTAGGCTTCCCTATGGGCTATTCCGCAACGCCGGCCAAAGTCGAAGAAATCAAACGAGCCATAGACGAAGGCGTTGACGAACTCGATGTGGTCATTAACCTCTGCGCCGTAAAAAATGGCAACTTCAACTTTGTGCGCAGCGATATAGACAGTATGACAATGGCCGCGCACAGCAAGCGGAAAGCCATCAAAATAATTCTGGAGACCAGCATGCTTTCTAACGACGAAATCAAGCATTTATGCGATATTTGCAATGAGCTACAGGTCGATTTCGTTAAAACGTCAACCGGCATGAACGGCGGGGCCACGCCGGAAGTAATAAGCTTGCTGCGCAGCCACCTCAATAAGCAGATCAAAATCAAGGCGTCGGGCGGTATACGCACCTTCTTCGACGCCCAGCAGTTGATTGCAGCCGGAGCCGTGCGCTTAGGCAGCTCGTCGAGCGTGCAAATCATGCAACAACAAGGCTAAAATCTCCAACGGCATACAACCCAATGGGCGCCCGGGGTGTTTAGCGCATATAATCAGGGGTTTATGAAAAATTACATAGCTTGGTTGGGCATTCTCCCGGCGTTTGTGTTCACCCTGAACATCGCCGGCGCCCAGTCGGTACAAATCAAATCTAATCAGGTCATCCAGCAAATGGAAACCCGTTTCGTTGAGCGCAACAAATCGCAGCCGCTCACGGAAGGCTGGCGCGTACAGATATTAGCCACTACCGACCGGCAAAACATGGAAAACGTGCGCCAGCAGTTTCAATACCAATACCCCAACGTACTCATCGACTGGGTGCACTCCAAGCCCTACTACAAACTCCGGGCCGGAGCATTCCAAAGCAAATTAGAAGCCATGCGCCTCAAGTATATCTTAGAAGAAGACTTCGAGGGCCTGTACTTAGTGCGCGACGACGCGATCAATCGGCGCGATCTTTTGAATTCATTCTAACTATTGGCCAAGGCGCCGGGGAGAAACAGGCTATGCGTCCTGCACAGCAGACTTATTTTGTAAACATAGACTTCATCACGCTGGGCCTCTACTTAGCGCTGGTGGGCATAGGGTGGTTAGCCATCTACTCCGTTGATATTCAGCAAGGCGACGGCACAACTGACCTGGCCTCCTTCCTCAATACCTCAGCGGGCAAGCAAACCATCTGGATCGTCATTTCCTTTTTTATACTGACCATCGTAACGGTGCTCATCGACCACAAGTTCTGGTCGACCCTCGCTTACCTCATGTATGGCCTGGGGATAGCGCTGCTCATTGCGGTACTGTTTCTGGGCACCAACATCAAGGGGGCCACAGCCTGGTTTACATTTGGCGGTTTTTCATTCCAGCCTTCAGAAGTGGCCAAGTTTGGAACGGCCCTGGCGTTGGCCAATTACCTCAACCACTGGAGTTCCGATCTGCGCCAAACCAACAGTCGCCTGATCGTAGGGGCCATGCTCCTCACGCCCATGCTGCTCATCCTGCTGCAACCGGATGCCGGCTCGGCCCTGGTGTTTCTGGGCTTTTTTGTAGTGCTGTTCCGCGAGGGGCTGCCGGCTATGCTGTACATCATCGGCATTTTTACAGGTATTGTACTGGTGGCGGGCTTGGTAGTGCCTCCCTGGCAGGTTATCGCCTGGCTGCTGCTGTTGGCCGGCGCGGTATACGCCACCTCGTTTCCCCATACTTTGCGCTGGCTTGCAGGTATAGCGGCGCTCAGCGCATTGCTATACTGGTGGGTTTTGCCCCAAGGCTGGGCCTTGTATGCTGCCGCGGCATTAGGCGCCGTCTTTCTGGGGCTCAGCTACTGGCAATATCAACGCCGGCAAGGCCAGATGGTAGCGCTCATCGGCGGGCTGTTGCTGTGGGGAACACTATTGGCCCATGTGGCCAACTACGGTTTCAACAACCTCTTGCTGCCCCACCAACAGGAGCGCATCAACGTATGGCTACAGCCCGAGAAGTGCGACCCCCGCGGCTCGCTCTACAACGTGATGCAGTCTAAATTGGCCATCAGCGCTGGCGGCTTTACGGGCAAAGGACTGCTCCACGGCGTCCTCACCCGGGGCAAACACGTGCCCGAACAGTCTACCGACTTCATCTTCTGCACCATAGGCGAAGAACACGGCTTTGTAGGTAGCGCAGCGGTAGTGTTGCTCTTTTTGGGCCTGCTCATGCGCATTACCATCCTTGCCGAGCGGCAGCCTACGGTGTTTGCGCGCGCCTATGCCTATGGGGTTGCCGGTATCATTTTTATTCACTTCGTCGTCAACATCAGCATGACCATGGGCCTGCTGCCCATCATAGGCATTCCGCTGCCGTTTGTCAGCAAAGGCGGGTCCTCCTTATTGGGCTTTACCCTCCTGATTGCCGTTTTGCTGAAGCTCGACAAGCACCGCGGGCGCATCAAGGCGGCTAAATTGCCATTTTAGGCGGCGCTTAGAGCGTGTTCGGGAATTCATGATCGAGCGAAAGCGAGGAAATTTTGTGCTGAACAAGGCGGCTTTCACAGGTTTACCCGGCCGAGCAGAGCGAGGACGCGGCGAGCCGGCAGCTACGACGAAGAAAGCCAACGAAGTGCAGCATGAAATTTGCAGCTTGTAGCCGATTGATGGATTTCCGAACACGCTCTTAACGCAAAAACGCTTAATTTTGCAGCGCTTTTTTGCCATGCGCCTCACCTCCATACGGGGGCGGCTGCACGAACGACTCAACCTCCATTACTTTGTTTACTTTTACTTTAGAGCATACCGATCCCGCATCTCAGGCCCGGGCAGGCCGCATCGCCACCGATCATGGGGTCATTGAGACGCCCATTTTTATGCCCGTAGGCACGGGCGGCACCGTCAAGGCCGTACACCAACGCGAGCTGGCCAACGACATCGGCGCCCAGATCATCCTCGGCAATACCTACCACCTCTACCTGCGCCCCGGCACCGAAGTGCTGGAAAAAGCCGGCGGCTTGCATCGCTTCAATGGCTGGAGCGGTCCCATACTCACCGATAGCGGCGGTTATCAGGTGTACTCCCTCAGCCATAGGCGCAAAATCACCGAGGAGGGCGTCACCTTCCAATCGCACATCGACGGCTCTCGCCATACCTTTACCCCCGAGCGCAGCATGGCCATACAGCGCAGCATCGGCGCCGACATCATCATGGCCTTCGACGAATGCCCCCCTTACCCTTGCGAGTACCGCTACGCCCGCGAGTCGATGGAGCTCACCCATCGCTGGCTCAAGCGCAGCATCGACTACGTCAACCAAACCGAAGGCCTTTATGGCCACGGGCAGGCGCTCTTCCCCATCGTACAGGGCAGCACCTTTGAAGACCTCCGCCGCGCCTCCGCCGAAACCATCGCGGCCGCCGACCAGCCCGGCAACGCCATCGGGGGCCTCTCGGTAGGCGAGTCGGCCGAAGACATGTATGCCACCACCGACTTAGTGTGCCGCATACTGCCCGCCCACAAGCCCCGCTACCTCATGGGCGTGGGCACCCCCGTCAACTTACTGGAGTGCATCGCCTTGGGCGTAGATATGTTCGACTGCGTGCTGCCCACCCGCAATGCCCGCCACGGACTGCTCTACACCGCCGAGGGCGTCATCAACATCCGCAATGCCAAGTGGAAAGACGACTTCAGCCCCATCGACGATACCGGCGTATGCCCCACCAGCGCGTTTTACACCAAGGCCTACCTCCGGCATCTGGTGCATAGCGAAGAGCTGCTGGGCGCTATGATTGCCTCCATACACAACCTCGCGTTTTTTCTCTGGCTCGTCAAAGAAGCCCGGCGGCGCATTGTCGCCGGCGATTTCGCCGCCTGGAAGAACAACATGGTACCCAAACTACAACGCCGCCTTTAAACGTTAGGTCTTATAACCGCGACACGCCACTATGATACTGGGAAAACTCGACTGGTACATCATCCGCAAGTTCATGAGCACGTTTTTCTTTACCGTGCTCGTCTTCACCCTCATCACCGTCATCATCGACTTCAGTGAAAAGGTGGAGAAGTTTGTGGAAGAAGACATCACCCGCGAGGAAATCCTGCTGGTGTACTACCCCGGCTTTATCGTCAACATCTATGGGCTGCTATTTCCGCTTTTTACCCTCATTGCCGTCATCTTTTTTACCTCCCGCTTAGCCAACAACTCCGAGATCATCAGCATCTTTAACGCCGGCGTCAGCTTTCGCCGCCTCATGCGCCCCTATTGGGTCGGGGCCGGCTTTATCGCCCTGCTGCATTTGGCCGGCAACCACTACTTCATCCCCAAAGGCAACGAGCGGCGCCTCGACATTGAATATACCTACATCACCAAAGGCCGCGATGCCGACCAGGGCAAAACCCAGAATGTACACATGTTCCTGCGCCCCGGCGCTAAGATTTACATCGGCTCCTACCGCAAACGCGACAGCACCGCCCGCGATGTGCGCATCGAACAATACGACACCAACCGCATCGTGAGCATCCTCAAAGCCAGCAAAGCCGAATGGCGCGGCCAAACCGAAAGCTGGCGCCTGAGCAACTACGAAATCCGCACCTTCGACGGCATGAAGGAAACCCTGAAGCTCGGCCCCGGCAAAGACATCGACACCGTCATCAACCTGCGCCCCGACGACTTCATCGACCTCAAAGAACAACAGTCGATGATGACTACCGCCGAACTGACCGCTTTCCTCACCGAGCAGCGCGGCCGGGGCGCCGGCAATACCCTCAAGTACGAAGCCGAACTCCAGCGCCGCACCGCCGAGCCCATCACCGTACTCATCTTAGCCATGATCGGGCTGGCCGTAGCCGCCCGCAAGGTCAGAGGCGGCACCGGCATACACTTAGCCTTAGGCATCTTCTTAGGCGCCATTTTCCTCCTCCTCTCCCGCTTCGCCATCGTCTTCGCCGCCGGCCAGGCCCTGCCCGTAGGCATCAGCATCTGGCTCCCCAACGTCCTCTTTGGCCTCATGGCCGTATGGCTCATCGCCAGAGCGCAAAAGTAAGAGGCTTTTTGGGGCCACGCCGCATGGCGTCTGCCTTCGTGTAGCGCCTTGCGCGGCGCCGGGTGTTCCGCTCTTATAGCCCTCCCTTGGGGTCGGGCTATACCGCTGCACCCCCTTGTCCGGACAAGCTGGGCGGCTTGCGGGGGCTGCGCCCGGGGGGGGGAAGGGTATTAAGGGCCCGCCCACTGGGGTGGTCGGGTAAATATTAAGGGTATTAAGGGTTTTATGGGCCCGCCCACTTGGGGTGGTTTTACCTGAGTGAACAGACGGGCGGGTAAATGTTGTGGGTTCGGCTATAGTTCTCCAAGTCAGGATTCATAAATTTTGGCTTGGAGAACCATATAAGCGGCCAGTTTTATCCTGATCAAGCCTATTGATTCATTAAACTTGTTTTTTTATCTTTGCTTTTGTCTCGGCGGCGGAGCCCGTTGCCGGATGGCATAAAGACCCAGTTCCAAGTCTATCTATAGTTCTCCAAGTCAGGATGAGTGAAAAATGGACGCCGCTATTTTTTCGGCTGGCAAGGCAAAAAACGTAGACATAGCCTAAGCTATGGCGAGGCTTTTTAACGCCGTCAGACGGAAAAAGAGCAAGTCGAGATTCACAAATCTTGGCTTGGAGAACTATATAGCCCTCCCTTGGGGTCGGGCTATACCGCTGCACCTCCTGGTCCGGAAGGTCGTGGTAGTATGGTGGTGAGGGTTCGATATGATACTTGGATATGAGGGAATCAATCTTTTAAGTTTCCTCTTGGTCGTTGACCATGTTTTTCTTTATAGGCTTGTATATGCTCGCTTTCAATACGCTTTGCTTCTTTCCGCCCTGGAATATCGCGAATAAGTATGCGCGTGAAAAATCTAGCCCAATTATCAACTAGGTTGGCAAATCGCAGCTGCACGCGCATCCTTTTTGACATCCCATCTTTTTTACTGATTGGCCCGCTGCTAATGCCATATTTAAACGTATCATAGTCAACTTTATCGACTATCTCATAGAGGTGTTGAAGTTCTTCGCTGTCGTCAGCGTTTTTGTGAGGCATGATTTATTGCGTTAATTGCCAGCCTGACTTATTACTTTGGGTTTCGTAGTTATAAGTTGGCATATAATTAAATGGAACGTTCATCTTCATTTCAAACGCATCGTCTGCAATGTAAAGTAACGGTTCAAAAACAATATCCTCTGGCATCTTGGCAGGGTCGTTTAACACCTTTTCGTAATACTCTTTTCCTTCCGCAATCACTGCGCAACGGGCGTACAAAAAGTCATCGGCAGAAATAAAATTATCTGGCTCGTTGGCCGCGTAAATGGTGGCGTGCGCTCGGGTATCCAATTGATATAGCTTTTCAGACACCTTGTCGGCAAAAAGGCAAATGCCCGCTACAGGCATTTGGGCAAGTGCCTTCACTGCAGGTGCAACCTTTGATTCGCTGCCTTTTTTTGACCAATCAATCTGGTCAATAATTCGCCAAAAGTCGTCCTCGGAGAAAAAGTCATCCGCTGGCGACTTATCTTGAAGTCGTATCTCAACCTCTGTAGCCTTATCGAACTTTTGCTTCAAATCATTGATAAACTGACTATTTAGGTCATTTAAACTAACGTTTAGTACCGTTGTCATGTCAGAACTGTTTAAGTAATACAAATATAGGTATTTTTTTGACTTCCTGCAAGGGGGCCTGACTTCTACCCGATACACCCTCGGGGCTTTTACCGGGGTAACCGCTTCTTTTGGCGACTTAGCCTTAGACATACAGCACATTCAAACCAAGGTATACCAGGTACCTTTACCAACGCCATTTCGCCGAATCTGCCCTGTATTTACTAATTTTTCGAGGCTCTTTTTCAAATTATGGCGCGTGTAGGTCGTCAACCGCACCAACTCGCCCACCGTAATGCGCCCCCTTGACCGTAGCAACTCAAGGATGGCGTGGGCGTGTTCTGGTTGTTGATTCAACAAAATGTGCTCGCGGTTAACCTTGATTTCCAGATTGTCTTTCTGCCTTTTTAACGAACGAAGGAAAAAAACAATCCAGGGTTCCCAGTTGATTTTCGGCAGGCGCAGTGTAGTTTGCGTTTGTCGCAATGCTAAATAGTAGGCGCTTTTCTCCTGCTCGATGACCGATTCCATTGAAGTATACGGGACGTAGCGATAACCCGTTTTTAGCAGTAGAAAAGTCGTCAATGCACGCGACATCCGCCCATTGCCATCTTGAAAGGGATGAATAGCCAAAAAACGAACCACGAAAACGGCAATAATCAGCAAAGGGTGCAGGCGACCATCGGCAAAAGCAGCCTGCGTCCAGGATACCAACTGCTCCATTTCCAAAGACGTGTTGAAAGGACTTGCTGTCTCAAAAATGACACCCAATTCCTGCCCGTTTGCGTCAGTCGCTACGATATGGTTGGGTAGTTGTTTGTACCGTCCCTTATGCCAATGATCTTTGTCGCTGTATTTCATCAGCGTTTGGTGCAACTGCTGGATAAAGCTTTCCGACAGCGGGATGTTGTCAAAATGAGCGAAGATGGTGTTCATCAATTCGGCGTAGCCTGCCACTTCCTGTTCATCGCGGGTCTCGAATTGTTGTACTTGCAGCCCCGACAATAGCAACTCTACTTGCTTGTCCGTCAGTCGGCTGCCCTCGATGCGGGTACTGGAGCCTATGCTTTCTATCGTGGCCACTTTTTGTAGTTGCAGCAGTTTTTCAGGCGCCAGGTTACCTAAGGCGCGCCATGCGCCTTTAAACTCGTCAATTTCAGCGATGAGTAACAGTATCTCCGGTGTAATTTCAAGATTGCGTTCCAGCATGATACGCCATATTTTTATCCATAATTATCCACAAAATTAGTTTTTTACATAAAATTATCCATATTTATCCATAAAAATTTAGGTAGGAGGGCTACGCCGCATGGTATTTACCTTCGTGTAGCGCCTTGCGCGGCGGCGGGGGGGAGGGTTTTAAGGGTACTAAGGGTACTAAGGGTACTAAGGGTACTAAGGGTACTAAGGGTACTAAGGGTATTATGGGTACTAAGGGTATTATGGGTACTAAGGGCCCGCCCACTGGGGGTGTTTTTACCCGGCTGAACAGACCGGCGGGTAAATTTTAAGGGCCCGCCCGCTTGAGGCGGTTTTACCCGGCTGACTAAACGGGCGGGTAAATATTAAGGGACTGCCCGCTGGGAAGTGGTTTTACTTAGCTGAACAGACGGGCGGGTAAATATTGTGGGTTCGGCTATAGTTCTCCAAGAAGGGCAGCACGCCCATAGGAGCAGGGCCCTCAATCTCAACCTTAGCCTCAACCTTAGCCCATGCCGCTGCGGAGCCGCGTGAGGGGGTGCAGCGGTATGCGTGAGGCACGAGCGCATAAGAGCGGAACACCCGACCCCCGGCCCCCTTAGCAAAATGCCCTTCGCCAGGGAAAAGCGCCAAGGGGCCGGGGGGCACGCCCCAACTGCGCCATTGTCTCTGGCCCGCTGCCTCAGAGCGCTGTTCATCCTTTACGGGATGGACAAAAACAGCTAACTTGGCGGCTATCTTACAGCCATAACATCTACCCATGCGTACCGCCATCCACATCTTGTTTTTTATTTTATACTTACCCAGTCTATCATCAGGGCAGGCATTTTTGGGGGGTTATTGCGGGGAGGCCTTGGAGCGGGATCGTTGCCTTGATGATCCGCAGTGTACCCGGCGAATGGAGCAGGTGGAGACAGGCTACCGCTCGGCTTTGGCGCAGGAGGGGCTTGCCCGAGGAGGTAGTGCGGTGGAGTTGCCCGTAGTGATCCATATTGTACACGGGCCGGGGGATGGACCGGGCAGCGTCGACCATCCCGAGGATGGGCGGGTATTGGCGGGATTGCAGGCCATTAATGCCATCTTTGCAGGTGGGCCCATCTGCCCCGGACTGGAGGGCGGGACGCCTACCGGGATCGGGTTTTGTTTGGCTACCCGCGATGCGTTTGGGGGGGCTACTTCCGGCATTGTGCGGCATGTTGCTGCGCTTGCCGATTTTGACCTTTGTACCCAGGACGAACAACTCAAGGCGCTGGCGGGCGTACTTTTTCCACCGGATCAGTACATAAATATTTTTCTGGTACGAAGCATTTGTGCTTCCTGCCTGCCTTATGATTGTGCGGTGGCGGGGGTATCGGCCTACCCCGCTAATCACGGCAGGGCCAACGACGGGCTGGTGTTGGAAGCCCGCGACTGGGGGCCTGAAGACTGCACCCGCCTCGTCAACCCCGTTCACGAGTTGGGGCATTATTTTAACCTGCTGCACACCTTTCACGAGGGTTGCCAAAACGACGACTGCTTAGCCGACGGCGACCGGGTGTGCGATACACCACCGGATGCCGAGGCCAATGTATACCCCTTCAACCCTTGCCTCGGGGGCGGTTTTTCTAATTCCTGCTCCTCGGATGTCAATGCTGCCGACCCCAATAACCCTCTGACAGAGGATGCGCCCGACCCCGACGATAATTTTATGGATTATGCGCCCAATGGCTGTGCGAGGCGGTTCAGCGCCGGGCAGGCTGCCCGTATGCAGGCGGCGGTATATGGCCCCCGGGCCAGCCTGCTCAGCAGTCGGGGGTGTATGCCGCTCTGCGCGCAATCCGTTACAGCTGCCTTTTTGGCCCCCGATACGCTTTGGGTGGGAAGTGTCGCTAGTTTTACTAACCAAGGTGATGCCTCAGGCAACTACGAATGGGAGGTGGAAGGGCAGGTCTTCACTAACTTTGACCTGAGCTATACCTTTAGTCAGGCCGGAACTTATGAGGTGCGGCTGCACGCCCTGAGCCCCGAGGCGGGCTGCGATGCTTCCTTCAGCGCTCAGGTGGAAGTGCGATGCCCGCTGAGGGCATCTCTACATAGCTCAGCGTCCTTGTACACCCCCGGCGATACGGCCCTGCTGATCAATACCTCTCCTGCCCAGGCAGGGGCTGCCTACCAGTGGTGGGTAAACGGGCAGGCGGTAGTTGGCGGCGACAGCTTGCTGCTGGAGTTGGCCGACGAAGGCAACTACATCGTTAGTCTGCAAGCCTGCGGCGGCGGGTGTTGTGTCATGTCTGCCCCTCTACACCTGCGGGCGGGGCAGTGCGAGAGCCCCAGGGTATACGAAAACTGGGCCGTGGGTATAGACTCCATTTGGATCAGTTTTGCCAGTGGCAGTCCTCAACTGAGGCCGGAACGTATGCACATCTGGTCGGTTGAGGGTATTGTGGTGATGTCTGATACTGCTGGGCAAATCCTTTTTTACAGCAATGGCAATACCATCATCAATGGCAGTCACCTGCGCATGCTCAATGGACAGACCATTGCGGGTAATGGGTCCTCCACCCAATGCTTAGCCCTAAGGCGACCCGGAAGCTGGGATGAATATTTCCTTTTTTATCCTCAGGCTGCCAGCCCTTTGGGGCTTCACTTAGACACAACCGCCCGCTTGCACTACGCCCGGATAGACATGAATGGGGATGGCGGCCGGGGGGAAGTGGTGGAAAAAAATGTGCTGCTGCTGCAACCCACCACAGAGAAGGTGACTGCGGCCCGGCATTGCAACGGGGTAGACTGGTGGGTGCTGGGCCACGAGGCGGGCTCCAATCGATTCTTTGCCTGGCTACTTACCGAAGACGGGCTCCAGCCCCCCATCATCAGCAGTGTCGGGCGACCCAATTCGGGGATTAGTAATAGTAAGGCTGGGGCAATAAAGCTGTCTCACGACCTGCGCCGCATAGCGATGGCGACAATGCATGATTTTAGCGTTCCATTGCCCTACAATGGCTATACCGAGTTATTTGATTTTGATAACGCGACAGGCTTGGTTAGTAATCCCATTCTGCTACAGGATAGTTTAAGAAACCCTTACGGTATTGAGTTTTCACCCAACAATCAATTGCTATACGTGATGACTCTGACAAGCCGACTTTATCAATTTGATTTATCGCAGGCGGACGTAGCGGGGTCGGAGTTGCTTATTTACCAGTATCCGCCCTTTGAAGGTCAGGGGGGGATGCTGGAGCTGGGGCCTGACGGGCTTATTTATGTGGCTAATATCGATATTCCGTATACCGATGCCATCTTGGCCCCCAACGAGCGGGGGCCCGCCTGCCAGTTTACGCCCAGAGCCATCGACCTGGGCGGAAGGCAGGGTTTTTTAGGCTTGTCCAACCGGCCCGCCAATGCCTATCGCCCCGATCAGCCCTTTCTGGCGGGGCCGCGCCACATTGACCTGTGTGAAGATGCCGGCCCGCAGGCTTTTTTTGTGCAATCCAACTGTTCGCACCAAGATTATGTCTGGGAAGTAGTGGGAGAGGCCGAGCTATTGGCTACGCAGGGCGATACGGCCTGGGTGACGCCGCGCCAGGCGGGCAGCTTTAGTATCATCGTACACAAAACCACCGCCTGTCGGAGCCTGAGCGACACCATCGCGGTAGTGGTTCGGGGCTGCGCGCCGGAGCTCTGCTCCTGGGATTTCAACTGGATAGAGACAGACACCCTCGTTTGTGCAGGCGAAGTGCCGTTCATGCGATTTTCGGCTACTTTTGATGAAGCCTTTATCTATGAGGCAGCTTCGGGCCAGGAACGGCCCGTACAGGGCGGCAGCTTTGCATTGCCTGCACAGGTTTCCTCCACCCAGCAGTGCTATACACTCAGGCTGCAACGGCTGCAGGAAGGCTGCGACACCCTCATCTCCTTTTGTGTACAGCACCAGGCCCTGCCCCCTTTTGAGTGGGTGAGGCGCGATACAGTTGGCTGCTCAGCACAGCCGGCGGTCTTTCACTTCAGGGCGCCCGGCAGGAGCGCTCAACTCATCAGTCTGGATCACCCCGGCATGCGCACCGTCCCCGAAGACGTACCCTGGACCATTGGCCCTTTAGCGCGCGACAGTTGCTTTTTGCTGCGCCTGTTCAATGAACCGCTCGGCTGCGATACCTTAATCTCTTTTTGTGTAGCCTATGAACCCGAAGGTTTTGTCATCTATGAAAGCGCCGTCATTTGCGCAGGAGACAGTATCTCCTACCAGGGCCAGTGGTTAGAGGCAGCGGGAACCTATCAATGGCAGTTGCCCGCCGCGGCAGGTTGTGATACAAGCTTAGTGTTTACCCTTGATGTGCTATCCGCTGTAGATACTACCTTGGTGCAGCGCAGCAGTTGCAACCCGACCGAGGTAGGCACGGAGGTGCTGGTGTTGAGCACCGACCAGGGCTGCGATAGTGTGCTCGTCATCCAAACGGCTTTATTGCCTTCGGATACCACGATACTGAACCTATCCACCTGTAATCCAGATGAGGCGGGCAGCCAAAGTGTAGTGCTGGTCAATCAGTGGGGCTGCGATAGCACCCTCGTCATCCACACCATCTTTGATCCGGGGCTTATTGATACCACGCTGGTGCAGCGGAGCAGTTGTGACCCGACCGAGGTGGGCGAGCAGGTGCTGGTGTTGAGCACCGACCAGGGCTGCGATAGCGTGCTCATCATCCAAACGGCTTTATTGCCGTCCGATACGACGATCTTGAATTTGTCCACCTGTAATCCTGATGAGGTGGGGACACAAAGCGTAGTGCTGAGTAATCAGTGGGGCTGCGATAGCACCCTCGTCATCCACACCATCTTCGATCCGGGGCTTATTGATACCACGCTGGTGCAGCGGAGCAGTTGCAACCCGGCCGAGGTAGGCGAGCAGGTGCTGGTGTTGAGCACCGCCCAGGGCTGCGATAGTGTGCTCGTCATCCAAACGGCTTTATTGCCGTCCGATACGACGATCTTGAATCTGTCCACTTGTAATCCCAATGAGGCGGGGACACAAAGCGTAGTGCTGAGTAATCAGTGGGGCTGCGATAGCACCCTCGTCATCCACACCATCTTCGATCCGGGGCTTATTGATACCACGCTGGTGCAGCGGAGCAGTTGCAACCCGGCCGAGGTGGGCGAGCAGGTGCTGGTGTTGAGCACCGCCCAGGGCTGCGATAGTGTGCTTGTCATCCAAACGGCTTTATTGCCTTCGGATACGACTACCTTAAATCTATCCACCTGTAATCCCAATGAGGTGGGCAGCCAAAGCTTAGTGCTGAGCAATCAGTGGGGCTGCGATAGCACCCTCCTCATTCATACCGTCTTCGATCCGGGGCTTATTGATACGACTCTCGTGCAGCGAAGCAGTTGCAACCCGGCCGAGGTGGGCGAGCAGGTGCTGGTGTTGAGCACCGCCCAGGGCTGCGATAGTGTGCTTGTCATCCAAACGGCTTTATTGCCTTCGGATACGACTACCTTAAATCTATCCACCTGTAATCCCAATGAGGTGGGCAGCCAAAGCTTAGTGCTGAGCAATCAGTGGGGCTGCGATAGTACCCTCCTCATTCATACCGTCTTCGATCCGGGGCTTATTGATACGACTCTCGTGCAGCGCAGCAGTTGCAACCCGGCCGAGATAGGCGAGCAGGTGCTGGTGCTGAGCACAGCCCAGGGCTGCGACAGCATACTCATCATCCAAACGGCTTTATTGCCTTCCGATACGACGATCTTGAATCTGTCCACTTGTAATCCCAATGAGGTGGG
>Ga0209573_1000601_pt1 | contig 71792 bp, 49 predicted proteins | sample TNRBio252014_DNA_FD_185870 | JGI IMG/M metagenome (GOLD analysis project Ga0209573, IMG submission 185870) | Wastewater treatment Type I Accumulibacter community from EBPR Bioreactor in Madison, WI, USA - TNR Reactor_6/25/2014_ DNA (SPAdes)... | ecosystem: Engineered > Bioreactor > EBPR >...
ATTCGGAAAGCACCACAATGTCCTCGCTGTACTGGAAGCGCATCTGAAGGAAGGTATTGAGGTCTTTTGCAATGACCTGTAAAATATTGTGGATCATGTTGTTGAGATTTCAACAAAGTTAAGCATTTTCCAAAGGATTTCGATGCGGGTAGTTTTTATTGACGGTTTTTTCTAATCCAGCAGATACACAAGCCTTCCAGCCAGTGTCCAGTTCAATCCATCAATCCGGATGGGCAGGGAGGCCTTCAGGTTCAGGCCGATGTTTTTTGTAAAATGGTAAGTGGTACCCGCCTGCAGCAGGTAGGCTTCTTTATTTTCGTAAATGATCTGGTCGGTGACGTCCACCTTATTGAGGTCTTCTACGCGGTAGCCGATCAGTTTGGTGTAGGCAACGCCTATGTTCAGATTCCAGTCGTAAAATTGATCTTTTTCAAAAACACCGATGAGCCAGTCCAAATGAAAAGGAATTTCGATGTGGTTGAGCCAGATTGTTCCGTATTCCAATTCGGGATAAAATTCCGGCAAAATGTATTCCCCGTTTTGACTGAATAAAAATTCGAGCCCGGCCTGCGTGTGTTTCGACAACCTTGCCGTGCCTAGGATGCCAACATTCAGGCCGTAATAATCAGCTGAGGTTTTGCCCGTTAATTCGGAAAAATTTAAGCCGGCAACGACTCCTGCCTTGAACCGGGCTTGTTGCGCCTGTGAGGCGCCGGTGAATAAAATCAATGCGAAAAGCAGAAGTTTGAAATAGGTCGTTTTTTTCATGTGGGTTGTTTCAGGGAATAACCGTGCTGATCGGTGGATATTTTTTCCAACGCTTGAATTAACACAAGGTTGCCCGCACCGGGGCAGGCAAGCCCATGCGTTGTTAACGTTTATTGGCTTGATACCCCATGGATAAATTGGTGTTTTCGGCAGCCCTGTGTTTGAATACAAGGTTTAACCGAAACAGCAGCGGATTGTTCAACGGGATTGCGGGCTTAAAAATGTCTGATAATTCTCCGGGGCCACCCACTCGAATGTCGCTTCCGGATAAGCTGTCGAAAAAGCCGCCGGTATTTTTCCTTTTTTGGCGGGATTCCATTTGAATTCGTAGGCGTGCAGGCCACCATCATACTCTTCTATGTAGTCTATTTCCTGCTGGCTGACTGTGCGCCAAAAGTAGGCGTGGCCGTAGAAACCGTGGAAAAAATTGCGTTTACAGCGCTCACTCACCAAAAAATTTTCCCAAAGCCCACCGAGGTCATTGCGCAATTCCAGCGGTCGGAAATCGCCAAGAATGGCGTTGCGAATGCCGTTGTCGTAAAAATAGATTTTCCTGCTTTTTTTCAATTCGGTACGCAGGTTGCGACTAAATGCCGGTAGTCTGAAAAGGATGAATGCCTTTTCCAATAAATCAATATAGCGTTGCACTGTAGCAATATCACTGCCGACAACTTCTGCCAATTTGTTGTAGGAAGTTTCCATACCAACCTGCATCGCGAGGGCTTTCAACAATTTGTCAATCAATTCAGGCTTTCGCAAATCCTGGAACGCAAAAACGTCTTTGTATAAATAACTGCTCGCTAATTGGCTGAGCACTTCTCTTTCCTGCCCCGGATTTTTGACCACCTCCGGGTACATCCCGAAAAGTAGTCGTTGGTTTAAAAATCGCGATTCCTCAAATGCGCCGTGGTGCAAGATCATTTCGTGGGTAGACAAAGGAAGCAGGGTATATTCCCATTTTCGCCCGGTGAGCGGTTCGTTGATTTGGTTGGCCAATTCGAAGGAGGAGGATCCGCTGACCAATAACCGGACATTTTTGATTTGATCGAGGATGATTTTGAGCGTAAGCCCGATGTTTTTCACGCGCTGCGCTTCGTCTATCAACAGCAGTTCAGCATCGCCAACGACGTTTTGTAGGTTGGGCAGGGTTTGCACTTCGAGGCGCGTTCGCACCACCACATCATCGCAATCCAAACGCCGAACCCGCAAGTTGCTGTTTCGGGCAACTTCTTCCAGGATGGTGGATTTTCCGGATTGCCGGGGCCCCATCAAAATGACCGCTTTGCCCGGCGCCATCTTGTTTTCTAAGGTTTTGAGCAGCACTCTATTGATATACATGCTTCTGAATTTGCTCAAAATTATGATATTTCTCGATTGTAATCGAGAAATATGGCTACATTATTTGATTATAATCGAGAAATATCAATTCTTCCGCCCCATCCCAAGATTTAAATCTTCTTTCAGGATCGCCGCCACAGCCATCAGGTCAGGAAAAACTAATACGTATCCCCCAACTGCGCTTGTTTATATTTATCTGGTTTTTGAAGCAATGCAGGCGCCAAATTTTGCTCAATGGCCGTAGCGTACATCAAGCTGTATGAATTTGGCATCTTGTTTCTGAAGGTTTTGATGGCTAATGCGCATAAATCCGTCACAGGTGCGGCTAATGGAATCACCAAAGACAGCGGCAAGTGCAGGGCATCTGTGACCAATAATTCATACGCATATTTCGTACTTGCGCCCGTGGTTTTGTCTGTCCGAACCTCCGTCAGCATTAATTTAAAGCAATCGTACCCCAATATTTCCGTTCTTTCTGATCGCTTAAAATCCAGATAATGCTCAAGTTCCCAACCCGGTGGGTCGCGGTGCAGGTGAAATTCGTTCCACATCGCCTGCCCGCGTAGGTCCATGTAAAAATGCTTCATTATTGAGGTTTGGGGATCAATCCATATCCACTCATCGTCGGATCTTTTGTTCAAATTTCGATCCATGAGTATCCCTTCCCCATCGAACGTATAATGAACGACCAATTGTTGAGACTTTTCTATTTCTTTTTGGTGAGATTCAATAAATGACGCAGGGATAACTGCTTCGCTGTCCTGCGCCTCTTCTTCCCCTTCTTCTTCTTCCTCATCCCAAAGTGCCTGAATATCCTGAGGCGCAAGGTGTAATTGGTTGTGGTAAGTAATTCGGGTAATGTTTGGCATAAGCATTTTGGTTATAATGAGAACCCTCAATTCTTCCGCCCCATCCCCCGCCTTCCCATCCACAAATTCAAATCCTCTTTCTGGATCGCAGCAGCCATCAAATCTGGAAACAAATCAGGCGTACAGGCAAAAGCCGGAATATCCAATTGCGCAAAGCTATGCGCGACTTCGTGGTCGTAAGCGGGAGCGCCCTCGTCGCTGAGGGCCAGCAGGGCGATGAGTTGTGCGCCGGAAGCTTTGATGGCGCTGGCCTGGCGCAGCATGGTGGCGGGGTGACTGCCCTCAAAAAGGTCGCTGATGAGCACCACGATGGTTTCAGCGGGTTGCTCGATAAAAGGCAGTGCGTAAGTGAGCGCTTTGCCGATGTCGGTGCCGCCGCCCAATTGCGTGGCAAACAACGTCTCCACCGGATCGTGCAGGTGTTCACTCAAATCCACAACCGCCGTATCGAACGCAATGAGGCGGGTTTTTACGGAGCGCAATTCCGCCAAGACGCAAGCTGCAATACCGGCATACACCACTGAAGGCGCCATCGAGCCGCTTTGGTCCATCAGAATGATGATGTGGCGCAACTGCCGGTTCTTTTTGCCGTAGCCGATGAAGCGCTCCGGAATCAGGGTTTTGAGTTCCGGCTGGTAGTGTTTCAGGTTGGCCTGGATGGTCTGATGCCAGTTGATTTCGCGCAGGCGGGGACGGTACTGGCGGGTAGCCCGGCTCAGCGCGCCTTCCACGGCTCGTTGCAGCGGCAGGCGCAGTTTGCGTTCCAGGTCCTGCACAATTTTCCGGATCACCACGCGGGCGGTATCCCGGGTTTGGGCGGGCATGATTTTGTTCAGCGACAACAGGGTAGCCGCCAGATGCACATCCACTTCCACGGTTTCCAGCAATTCCGGTTCCAGCAACATGCGGGTCAGGCCGAGGCGGTCGAGCGCGTCTTTTTGCATGAGTTGCACTACCGGCGACGGAAAGTACTTCCGGATATCGCCCAGCCAGCGGTTGATTTTGGGCGTCGAATTGCCCAATCCCGCGCTGCGTTCCTTGTTGTACAGCGTTTCCAGCACCTGATCCATGCCCGATTCTTCGGAATCGAGCGGGACGCCTTTTTCAGGGTCGGCGTCGTTGCCCAAAACCAATCGCCAGCGTGCCAGTCGCCTTTCCGTCATTTTATGTTTTGACTTTCAGCAGGCGCGCGACCCACAATAAGACCACAGCGCCGGCCAGCGCGGTGATGATGGATCCCATCATGCCTCCTCCGGCAGAGATGCCAAAGAAGCTGAATATCCAACTGCCGACAATGGCGCCAACTACGCCAACGACAATATTGCCCAGCAGCCCGAATCCGGCGCCTTTCATGATGAGGCCGCTCAACCATCCTGCAATGGCGCCTACAACGATAATGTACAACCAGCTCATAAGTTTGAATCGTTTTGTTTAATGAAAATAGTATTTATGTTTGCCTGTTTAGGCTCGTGTCTGGACTTTAGAGTTCGAGAGCAAGGCGTGCGAAGACCCCAAAAATGGAAGTTTACTCGCGTAAATGACCGTTTTTGGGGTCGAGCATAACGCAGCTATCGGACTCTAAAGACAGACACGAATTAAAAAGGAATATCTTCATCGTCATTCATGCGGGAAGGCCGCGTAATGACGTTCATATTCGCCGGAGCAAATGGTTTTTCAAAAGTATCCCCCGGCAGATCGTCGAAATTGAGATCGTCGAGGTTAGAAAAGCGCGCAAACTGGTCGGTAAACCGCAACTTCACGGTATCAAGCGCACCATGACGGTGTTTGGCAATGATGATTTCAGCAACGCCTTTGAGGGAGTTGCCTTCTTCGTCTTCCATGATCTGATAATATTCCGGGCGGTAGATGAAGCTGACCAAGTCGGCGTCCTGCTCAATAGAATTATGCACAATGAAATCGTTGGCAACAAAATTGTGAACGCCCGGCACAGTCGCATCGTAAACATCTTCAATGCCAAGCGGTGTAACCTCCTGAATTTTATCCCAGTAAATATCAGAATGCGCCAAATGAGTGATTGGAGCTGCCGGCAAAAAAGACTCGATGCGTTGCATTCTCGACCTGGAAATCCCGTTTTTAAAAAGGTTCGATCCGGAATATGCCGTTTCTAATTGCTCAGAAAACCCGCGCCACGAATATCCCTGTTCGTTTTTAGCTTTCTCTATGATGGCCTTCCAAACTTCTTTGGGAATGACATCGTTATTTGGGTTGCTTTCTATTGCCTCCAATGCCAGAATCATAGCCGGAATATGGGCACCGCGCGTGCCCTGACACCCCACTTGTTTCAAAAATTGCAATTGCGCGTCTTTTCCTTCTACGAAAATATTGTAACTCGGACGATAGGCGCCTTTGCGCGTTGTCCGAATGGAAGAAAAAATACCCAAACGAAGCAGCAAATGTTGCACCTGTTCGGCCAAAACCGGGCTTGTCGTTCCGTAATAAATCGCTGGGGCAGGGCTGCGATTCTCCTTTTGCGATTTCCAACTGATATTGCCGTCCGTAGCCCAAAGGTGGTGCAGGAAGTGCGAGATATGGCTTTCGTCGCACTCAAAAAGTGCTTCCGGCAGTCGTTTATCGTAAGAGCGTACCCGATCTAATCCCAGTTTTTCATACCATTTTGTAATCGGATGCTGTACACCTCTGGCTAATCTGTAAGGGGAGGTGAGATATACGTGCCACCAATTTTCCTGTGGGATAATTTTCCCATCAATATTGAACAATGCTTCTGCACAATCTTTGACAACCTGGATGTTCGACCAATCGGCACTGGTATAGTGATAGGGTGTTTTAGGTAGAATGCAACCGTCGCCAATTAAGTGAGCCAGTAACGTCAGCTCTGTTTTCGAAAGTGGATTAACAGGGGCGTTGATGGTAATTTTTCTCGGCGTAGCGATCCGATCTCCAACTTGTAAATTTTCGAGTGCAGCCCAACCTTCTATTCGATAAAACGGATGGTTAGCACTTGCTTTGATGCGACGACCAGAACTCATTTTGAGTTCAAAAACCTGTTTTTTACCCGAGTAAAAAACTTTGGTCATCGGATAGTGTCCCATTTTCAGATTGTCATTCATCCCAAAAGCTTCAAATCCATCCAGGCTGGATTGAGCCGCAAGCTCCCTGATCGGAACCCTGCGTCCGGTGCGTGTATCGAGGATGAGCGTATCGCCGGTAAGGCATCCAGATTCACGTAAATCCGACAACTGCGGCCTTTTCGTCCCACCCCTCACTTCTACCGCCCGGCTCAACTGCGACAACGCAATAACCGGCACGCTCAATTCCTTCGCCAGCCCTTTTAGTGCGCGCGAAATGGCGCTCACTTCCTGTTCACGGTTGCCGCCGCCGCGTGCGTTTTCGCTGCTGCCGCTCATGAGCTGGAGGTAGTCAATGATGATCAACTGAATGTCGTGCTGCATCTTCAGGCGGCGGCACTTGGCGCGCAGTTCGAAGATGTTGATGCCCGGCGTATCGTCAATAAAAATAGGCGCTTCGCTGATGCGTTCGATGGCGCTGTGCAATTGTTGCCACTCGTATTCTTCCAACTGGCCGTTGCGGAGTTTGCTGCCCGAAATTTCCGCTTCCATCGAAATGAGGCGCGAAGCCAACTGCAGGCTCGACATTTCCAGCGAAAAAATCGCGATGGCTTTTTTGAAATCGGTCGCCGCGTTTTTGGCCAACGATAGCACGAAAGAGGTTTTTCCCATACCCGGTCTGGCCGCCAGAATAATCAAATCGCTGGGCTGCCAGCCCGATGTGATGCGGTCGAGGGCCGTAAAGCCGGTCGGCACACCGGTGAGGCCGTCTTTTTTGCCGCGTAGCTCCTCCAATTGTTTCAGCATCTTGCTGGCCAGCGAGCCCATGCTGTCGTAGCTGCGATTCATGTTTTGCTGAGCAATGGAAAAAAGCCCCTGCTCGGCATCGTCTAACAATTGAAACACATCGGTGGTGTCTTCAAATGCATCGCGGATGGTTTGGGTGGAAACCGTGATCAGTTCCCGCTGGATATGCTTTTGCGCAATGATGCGGCTGTGGTATTCGATATTGGCCGCCGAAGCCACGCGGTTGGTTAGTTCTGCAAGGTAGGCCGGGCCGCCAACGGCTTCCAGGTCGCCCGATTTTTTCAACTCCTCCATCACCGTAAGGAGATCTACGGGCTGCGAGCGCTCAAACAAGCGCAGCATGGCGCGGTAGATCAACTGGTGCGCATCCACGTAAAAACTCTCCGCCCGGATGATGTCCAATACGATCGAAAGCGCCTCTTTGTCGAGCATAAGCGCGCCCAGCACTGCTTCTTCCAACGGCACGGCCTGGGGTTGCACTTTGCCGAAGACGTAGTTCGACAGGTCTTCCCCACGCTTTTTGGAAGTGTTGCGCATCCCGGTGTTCGTCTTGGAAGGCTGGTTCGTTTCGGCCATAGTTTGTGGGTATTGCTCCGTGTAGTTTGCTGTTTTTGAAAAGTCGCTGGTTGCGCTGACCGATGGTCTTCGTCCGCCTACAAAGCTAAAAGGAATTGCGGGTAAAAGGGGTTAAAAATTCTCCACGATGATTGTGGAAAGTTTCCACATTGGTATGATTTTATTTTTTTTGAAGGGCAATGGGAGCAATATAGCTTTTTTGCTGCGAAGGCACAACGAGTGAAGTGCCTTCGCAGCAAAAGAAAATGAATCTAATCGGCTTACTCCAGCGGATACGTCACCTTCGTCAACCACTTTTTCGGGTCCGGTTCTGTTTCCGGGTCGGTGACGTATTGCTCGACTGCCGGCGCCCCTGCTTTTAGTCCATTGGCTTTAGCGTAAGCATCAATGGCGCCATGAGCCGCGCCGACGCCTTCATAAGGGCCGTAATAATCTACGGTCAGTACCGCTCCGGCAGGCAATTCAATGGTTAGAAAACCCGGGATTTCCGCTTTGGTTTTCACAGGAATCGCAAAAGCCATGTCTGTTTTTTTACCGGCTTCGTCCCAAACGTAGTACAAACCGCAGGGCATCCCGTCCACAGCAAGGCCTTTTTTGGTGACGGCTTCGTAAACCTTGGGCAGGTTTTCAGCGTATTTCGCTGCGATCTGTTCCATCGTCACCGTTTCGCGCAAAGCGATGAACCAGCGCACCGGCATATCCACTTTCATCACGTCAAAATTAGTGGCAGGCGCACTGGCGGCTTCTTTTTCCGCAATGCCTTTCAAATCAGCCAGACCTGTTTCAAAATCTTTGCCCATCATGGCGTCCATGTCCATAAACAGCGCCATGATGTTCATTGGCATGGGCATCGGGCTTTTGATGCCCCAGGTAACTTTGGTGCCACCTTCTGCGTCGGCAAGTTGCACCCACGCATCGGCCTGAGATTCCCATGGCTCTATGAATGTGAGTTTACTTTCCACCCGTTCATTGGGCGTAATGGCTTTGAATTCTTCCTGGCCTGTACCTACCTGGTCGTTGCCTTCCCATTTCGAAATGGCGCCAACGGTTCCGTCTTCTCCGGTGCGTTCGAGTTTCATGTTCGGGTCGAGTTTCATCCACGGTGACCAGGCCGAGCGTTTTTCAAAAGTAGCGATTTGTTTGAAAACGACTTCCCGCGGTGCAGCAATCACGGTAGAGCGTTCTACCAACATTTCTTTGGGTGCAATGAGTGCAAGGACCAGGACGATGCCGAGCAATGCCAGCAAGGTGATCCCGCCAATTTTTAAGGCTTTCATAAGCTGTTTTTGTTTGTTTAAAAAGATGGTGAATTCTCCATCAAAGATAATGATTTAAAACAAATTTGTTTTACAAAATTTAAATAAATAAACAAATAATTTTATTTAACATATATGAAAACGGGAAACGATAAATATTGTGGTACAGTGCCGGAGTCAAAAATTAGGGAGTCCCATATTATCTTGTTTTGCCGTACTTTTACGCAAAAAATTATAAATCCCTTGATTGAATTAATGCCACTCGAAGCCTGCCCGGAGCTAAAAACTCCCCGCCGCCTGATGCGGTACGTTCTTATCTGGTGCTCGGAAGGAGAAGCCATACTGGGCGTAGATGAACATGAGTTTGTTTTGACCAAGCATCAACTCATTACCATAACCTCCGGGCAAGTACATTTTTTAAAAAGGTGTAAAGGCGGCAAAGGCAGGGTGCTGGAATTTACTTACGATTTTTTCTGTAAAACTGACGCCGATATCGAACTGATTTTTCACAACGGCCTGTTTTGCCATTTTGCGATGAATGAAGTCGTTACGGTTAAGGATAGTACGACCGTAGAAAAGCTGCTGGACCAAATCAAACAAGACCTCAGCGATAAACCATACCAATACCTGATTTCTGCACACGCCTGCCTGGAATTGCTACTCGTTGCCATTAACCGGGCAAAAATCGAACGAGGCGATGAGATATGGAAACCCGACGTATTTTTTTTAAAATTTTTGGAACTGGTCAGGGCAAATTTTCGCTGCAACTACCCGGTGAGCTATTATGCTGAAACCCTTCAAACCACAGAAGGAAAACTCAACGAACAATCCAAACTCCATACGGGCAAGACTGCTCAAAATGTCATTTACGGACTAATTACGTCGGAGGCCAAGCGACTGCTTACTTACGAAAACTTGTCGGTCAAAGCAGTGGCTTTTGAATTGGGCTTCAACGATCCATTTTATTTTTCTAATTTTTTTAAAAAGCACAGCGGCATTTCACCTAAGGCTTATAAAAATGCTGTGTTTTTTTAAATTTTACATGTTTTTCTCAACATTGTCTATTCGTAGTGAAGCCTGCCAGGAATAACTTTGCGGCATACTAAAACAACAAGACAATGAATACGGACATTCAAAATTACATCGTCAAAACCAGCACAATAACTTGGAAACCTCTGAAAGAAACAGGAGTTGACACTCAAGGCATTCTTGTAAAAGTACTACGCTTTGACGACCGTGCCGGACGGGCACCCAGCATCTTGTTAAAATTTGAGCCTGGCGCTAAATATCCCTTTCACAATCATCCAGCAGGCGAGGAGTTGTTTGTGTTAGAAGGAAACTGCCTAATAGAAGGGACGATGCTTTCAACTGGCGATTACTTGTATACCCCGCCTGGTTTTAAACATTCCGTTACATCCGAAAAAGGATGTGTTTTATTGTTCAATATACCCGAAGAAGTGGAGGTGATAACAGACTAATGACTGGTGCGCGCGATACCTCGGTAGCTGAGCGAAGTCGAAGCTCCGGCCTCGCGCGTACTGTTCATCAAGCTCCAGCCTACTCCCATCAACTGTCAAAATCCACCACCACCCGCTCGCTCTGCGGGTGTGCCTGGCAGGTCAAAACATACCCCTGCTCCAGTTCGTCGGCTTCAAGGGCGTAGTTGACTTCCATCATAACCTCGCCTTCCACAAGTTTGGCGCGGCAGGTGCTGCATACGCCGCCTTTGCAGGAAAAAGGGAGGTCGGCGCCTGCTTTCATGGCGGCGTCCAAGATCGTATCACCGTGTGCAGGCAGGGCAAATTCAAAATTATTGCCGTCCAAAATAACCCGCACCGTGGAGACAATATCGGGCAAAGCTTCTACGCGCTCCTGCGCATGGGCTGCCTGTTTTCCGCCGGCTGCCTGAAACAATTCAACGTGGATTTTATGGCGCTCTACACCCAATCCGGCTAAGGTGTCGCGCACTGCTTCGACCATACTTTCCGGGCCACAGAGGAAAAATTCATCGGTGGCTTCCCAGGCAAGCAGGGTTTTGCAAAAAACAGCGCATTTTTCTGCGGTAATCCGCCCATAGAACAAGTCGCTGCCAGGGTATTCGCGGCTGAGCAGGTAATGCACGCTCAGGCGGTTCATGTAGCGATTTTTGAGCGCTTCGATGGCTTCTTTAAAAATAACGCCGTCTGCCGTTCGGTTGCCGTAAAACAGGGTAAAGGTGCTGTTGCGCTCCGTTTCCAGCACGGCCTTCAGGATAGAAAGGATGGGCGTAATGCCACTGCCCGCAGCAAACGCCGCATAGTTTTTGGCCTGTGTGGGAAGGATAGGCGTGTGAAAATTGCCCATTGGCGTCATGACGTCCAACGCATCGCCGGCTTGCAGTTGCTCGTTGGCAAACGTGGAAAACAGCCCCTCCGGAACTTTTTTAATGGCCACCCGCAATTCGCCGTCGTTGGGGCCTGCGCAGATTGAATAGGAACGCCGCACGTCTTCGCCGTTCAGGGTCGTTCTCAGGGTGAGGTACTGCCCCGGGAGGAATTGGTAATCAGCTTGTAAGGATTCCGGCGTTTCAAAAGCGACCGATACACAATCGGCGGTTTCGCGGCGCACTTCTTTGACGGTCAGGGCATGGAAGGTTGGCGACATGGATTTTTCAGATACCAGATAATGACGTTAGATATTAAATACGGCAGCAAAGGTAAGGAGAATTACAGGGAATAAATGCCATGAGCCACCCCGAAACCGGGATGGCTCATGTTATTTATTCTGAATCAAATTTAGCAAAGACCGTTTAAGGTCGCGTAATCGTCAGTTTTTGTGCGCCCACGTTTTTGCCGTTTTCAACCCGAACCACGTACATGCCGGAAGGCAAAGCGCTCACATCCATCGTGATGCGGTTTTGCTCCTTGTGCAGGTCATAAGCGTTCAGGGAAATAACGCGGCCCGTGATGTCCATAACGCTCACTTTTACCTCGCGTTCGGCATCCATGTTCACATCCAGGGTCAACTCGTCGTTGGCCGGATTCGGGAACATCGCAAAACCGGATTCGATCACCCTGACCGGAATTTCAAACTCCGTCGTTTCGCCGTCGGTCGTGCCGTCTTCCCGGAAATTACTAGCGCTCAACGTAATGCGCAGCGTATAACATTGGGTGTTGCTGCTGGCGCCGTTATAGCCATAGACGTAGGCATACCAGTTGGAGGCAACGGTATTGGTGTTGTAAATAACGAATTCAGAAGTCGTACCGCCATTTTCAGAAGTTCTGCGAAGCGTATTGTTCTGATACAACTTCAGATCGTAGTCGAAAGGCAGGTTAGTCAAGTCAACCCGGATCCTACGCTGGGCAGAAGTATTGGCAAAGCGGTAGTAATCGTTATCGCCTGAAGCGGCAATCTGGGCTACGCGATCCACGCCAATCGGCGTCAGCGGCAAGCTCGTACTGCGGGAGTTATTGGGTTCATAATTGTCTGTGCAGCCGCCACCGCCGCCTGTCGTGGTAAAGTTGGCAGAACCCGAGAAGCTGCCTAAAGTGCCGCCGCAATTAGCTTGTACCTGGAACTCATAGGCCGTGCTGGCCGTCAGGCCGGTTGCGCTGGCAGAAGTGCCGGTAACTGTGCCGGTTGTCCAGGTGGAAGTTCCCGTCTGGCGGAACTGAACGTTGTAACTTGTGGCGCCGCTCACTGCGCTCCAACCCAGCGTAGCTGTTGTGTTGGTGATGGAAGAAGCAGCCAGCCCTGAAGGCGTGCCACAACCGCCGCCGCCACTTGGAGGCACACAGCCTTGCGAAGTAGCTAAGCTAACCCGCGAGCCGCCGCTGTTCAGTACCGCCTGCATCCGGGTTTTCTGTCCGGCAGTAAACATATACATACAAGCATCGTAGGTGTAATCCATGTAGTTCATGGTCATTTCAACCGGAGAACCCGAGCAGGTACTGTAATGTGGGTAAGCCGGGCAACCGCCGTTGGAAGTGTTGTGAACCGGCGTGTCGGCGACCTGGTCGTTACCGCAGGTGGCATCACCCCAGATATGGCGCAGGTTGAGCCAGTGGCCAACTTCGTGCGTAGCCGTACGGCCTCTGGCATAAGATCCGCCGGAAGGGTTGGGCGTAGCCACAGATCCAAGCGAGGACCACAAGCAAACTACGCCGTCCGTGTTGGCTGAGCTGCCTGTGCCGCCCGGGAATTGGGCATAGCCCAGCAGACCTGCGTCAGCACCGCCGAAGACGACGCTCCAGATGTTCAGGTACTGGTTGCGATCCCAAATGGTACTGGGTTTAAGAGTACCGTCAATTTGGTTAACCGTCCAGGATGCCTGGCCACCGTTAACGCGGTTGATGCCCGTCGTCGCCGTGCCGTCCGGTTTGCGTTGCGCGAGACAGAACTGGATTTCGGTGTTGGCCGCCAGAGGCTGGAACAACGCCGGAATCAGGTTCGCGTCTGAATTGGTCAGCGCAAAATCCTGATTCAATTGGTTTAACTGCGCCTGAACGAGGGCATCGGAAATATTTTCACCCGACCCTAATGCATCGCCATTGTGGACGATGTGGAAAACGACAGGAATGGTAATCACCACGCGGTCGCTGCCTTCGTGGTCGTGATCGTGATGGAATGCCTGGGTATGCCGTTCGATGGCTTCCATACGGGCTGCCATTTCCGGATCTTGTAAAAGCTGCTGTTCCAGAACTTCCATGGATGCACAGCTGCGCTCCTGGGCAAAAACGACCACGAAGAGCATAGAAAAGAGTAGCGTTGCAATTAGTCTCATGCGTACAAAGTTTTTTTCATAAATAAATTGAATTACTGCGCAGCAAAAGTAGGATATATTTTGATTCATCAAAAAAAAGAAAGATTATTTCATATAAACTACGAAAAATGAAGTTCGTGTTTAGTTTACCCTTTGTTTTTAAAAATATAAGTGCGCCGCAAGGTTACGGTAACTGTGGATCATAGAAAGGCTGCTTTTAACCGGAAAATGGTTTTAGAAAACGGTTCTGCCACTTTAAAAGCCGGATATATTGTCCAAACGCCGCAATTCTACTAACTTTGCAGCGTATAAAGCTCTAACCAAGTCACAACCAATACATTTAAAAAGTGCCTATGGCTCTCGTCGAAATTGTAATGCCCAAAATGGGCGAAAGTATTATGGAAGCCACTATCCTGAAATGGGTGAAAAAGGTAGGCGACCGTATAGAAATGGATGAACCTATTCTGGAAATCGCAACGGACAAGGTAGATTCTGAAGTGCCTTCGCCCGTTAGCGGCATACTTTCTGAAATTCGTTTTCAGGAAAACGACGTCGTCGCGATTGGCACGGTCATCGCCGTAATTGCCACGGAAAGCGAAGTAGCCAATCCGAAACCTTCTCCTGCAGTTGCTGAAGCGCCGGCCTCCGGTGGAGCCACATCCAATGGCAAAGCCGCCCACGCCGCAGAAGCAATTCCGGTAGCCGCCTTAGTTGCAGAACTCCCGGTAGAAAGCGTCGGTCGCGTTGCCTCCGGCTCCAACCGTTTCTATTCCCCGTTAGTGCGCACCATTGCTCAAAAGGAGCAGATCAGCGCCGCCGAACTGGAAAATATTTCCGGATCGGGCATGCAGGGCCGGGTCACTAAAAAAGATATTCTCGCTTATGTGGAAAACCGCCAGGCGCCCGCAGCGCGAACTTCGGAATCCGCACCCATAGCAAGTCCCAAACAAATCCCGGCAAGCTCAGCCCCTGCTGCTGCCAGCCTGAGCGGCAATGTGGAGATCATCGAAATGGATCGCATGAGGAAGCTCATCGCCGAACACATGGTGATGTCTAAGCATACCTCTCCACACGTGACTTCCTTTGTTGAAGTGGATGTGACCAATATGGTAAACTGGCGCAACCGCGTTAAAGACGAATTTGAAAAAAAATACAACGAAAAAATCACCTTCACGCCGATCTTTGTGGAAGCGGTCGCCCGCGCCATCCGCGACTTCCCAATGATTAATATCTCGGTAGACGGCACGAAATTGCTGGTCAAAAAAGACATCAACATTGGTATGGCGGCAGCCTTACCTTCCGGCAACCTCATCGTTCCGGTGATCCGGAATGCCGATCAATACAACTTAGTAGGGCTGACCAAATCCGTGAATGATTTGGCCAATCGCGCCCGCAAAAACCAACTCAAACCGGAAGAAATTCAGGGCGGCACCTTTACGCTGACCAATGTGGGTACTTTCGGCAACGTGATGGGAACGCCTATTATCAACCAACCTCAGGTAGCCATTCTCGCAACCGGCGCGATCAAAAAAAAGCCGGCCGTAGTGGAAACTGAATATGGCGATCTGATTGCCGTGCGCCAAATGATGTTCCTTTCGCTGTCCTACGACCACCGCGTTGTGGACGGGTCGCTGGGAGGGTCATTCCTGCGGCGCGTAGGCGATTATCTGGAGGCATTCGATGCCCGGCGGGAGGTATGACCAAGGAGCGTATTTGATCATTAATCTCTTGAAAATATGAAGACCCGCTACTTTTTCATCCTGGTTTTTTGTTTTGCGGGAACAAGTGCTTCTGCCCAACCTTTCAGCGACAGCGAAAAAAAAGCAGAAGCTCAAACGCTGTTCGCCCGCGAACGTTTTGCCGACGCAGCCACCCTGCTCGCAAATGCCAAATCACTTATCCGCGACGACAAAGAGGCGCGGTTGATGCTGGCGGTTAGTTATTACCAACTCAATCAGTTAGACAAAGCGTTGGAGCATTTAAAGGTCATGACGGAGGCAACCAAATCGCCTTATCCCGAGTGCTGGCTCTACCTTGGAAAAGTCTACCATGCCCGGCATCAATTTGAAGAAGCGACCAATTACTTCAAACTTTACCTGAAAACCATCAAAAGTGACCACCCGCACCGCCAGATGGTGCGTGAAGAAATCCGGCGTTGCGCCAATGGCATCGAACTCCAGTTTAAAAGCTCAGCCGCTTTAGTAGAAAATTTAGGCCCACAGACTAATTCCGCCGGGGATGAGTTTGCCCCGGTTCCCAGCCCGACCAATTACAATAAAATCTATTTTTCAGCGGCACGGAAAGGCAGCACGGGCGGTTTACGCAATGCCCGCGGGCTACAGGACGAACGCTATGGTCAGTATTTCTCCGACATCTATACGACCCGTTCGGAAAGTGGAATCTGGCTCGAACCGGATCCCATGCACTACCTGCTCAACAGCCCTAAACACGAAGTATTGCTCGATTTCAACCGCGACGGGCTGGCGCTTTTGTATTACCAGGGCTGGAATTTTGACAATGGCGCGATCCTGATAGATACCTTCCGGCAATTGGAAGCGCGCACCCTGAGCGCCGATCCTTTTCTGGGGCCTGCCGAAGTGCGCACTAAGTACGCGGCGCCTTTTTTCTACAACGACACCCTGATCATTTTTGCAGCCCGACTGCCCGGCGGCTTTGGAGGGTTAGACCTCTATAAGGTTGCTTTTCGCAAAGGCGCCTGGACAAAACCACAAAACCTGGGGCAACCCGTCAATACGCCTTACGATGAAACAACGCCTTTTTTGGCCATGGACGGCCGAACCCTCTATTTCAGCTCCAACGACAGCTATAAAAGTGTGGGCGGCTTTGATGTATTCAGAAGCGTGTATAACCAGGGGCCGGATAGCTGGACGATGCCCATAAATGCAGGCATTCCAATAAATTCAGCCAGCGATGACACGCATTTTCGCCTTTCCCGCGACGGGTTCACGGCTTTCTTTTGCTCTTCGCGCAAAGACGGTTTCGGAATGCGCGATATTTACATCGGCTATTTTCAGGAATTTCTGAGCGAAATGGAGCCACCCCAGTTTGCTTACGAGCCGGCGCCAATTGAACCGGATCCGGCGCCAACGAAGCCAGCTACATCAACAAAACCAGCTACATCAACCAATCCGCCAGCCACCAAATCACAGCATTACACCTTTGAAGCGGTAACGTTGTCCAATGCCGAATCGGCGCTGTCCGCAAAAGACAAAGGCACACTTGACCGCCTCGCCGACCTGATGTTGCAATACCCGCAACTCCGCCTGATTGTAAGCGCTTATGCCCCGGAAACCAAACCCACGGTCAAAGGCATTTTCCAGGCCATCCGTCAGGCAGAAAAATCGGCAGACTACCTGCTTTTAAAAGGTGTTTCACCAGACGCCATTTTCATGCGCAGCCTGAGTCGCCCCCGCACCGCCGGCGGCTTTCAGGTTGAATTCGCTTTTCGCAATACCCGCGATTTACCGATTCAGGGGCTGGTGCCGGTCATCGGCAACAACTACAAGTCGGTGGCGCCGGGGTTGGTCACCAACAAAGACCTTGTTTATAAAGTGCAGGTCGCTTCCTCGAAAGGCGAATACGGCAACAGCGCCTTTGTGACACACCCCTACCCAATGGCTGAAAAAACGCCCAATTTTGAGTTTTACCGCTACACCTTAGGCGCGTTTGAATCTTTCAGCGAAGCGGAGGCTTTCCGTCAATCCATTCTTGGCAAAGGGTTTTCTGGCGCCTACTTAGTGGTTTATCTCAATGGCGAACGGGTAGACAAAGACATCGCCAAACAGCAGACCGGCGTTTTCCCGGATTTGGAAAACTACCTGAATCCGAGGGGAAATTAGACTTACTGCCCCGCCACGGCAAGTCTATTAATTTGATTTGAAAAAAGTTTATTCAAAATATTTGTTTGAAACAATGTTTTGTTTTATCTTGCGTCGTCATTTAAGGTGATTGTTTAATCTCAACGACAAAAGATATGATCAGCGAAGATCGCAGACTGCTCAACGACCGCTTCCTCAAAGTTTTCAGCTTACTGGAAGAGCGGGGCGACGTTGTAAAAAATGACCGGGACGGAAGAGGCATGGGTGACTTTGCCGAAAAAATTCTCGGTAACCGCGCTTATGGGCATATCGTTCGCGCTTTTCTAAATCCAAAAGACAAGCGTTGCATTGATTACCACCATGCCCGAAAACTCTGCCAGGAATTCGGCGTCAATGAAGCTTACCTGCTCGAAGGATCGGGAACCCCCTTTGGCTTCGACCTGCCCAAAGACAAGCGCGCAGACACCGGCAGCAAAAAATCCTACGGCAATATCCTTTTCACCACGGTGGAAGCCTTCGCAGGCACGGCAATAGACCCGGGTGGGTTTGCGGCCCGCGAAGAAAACGAATACTTCAGCATTCCGGGATTGGGTGGAGGAGGGTTGGTGGCGTTTCCCATCAGCGGCGTCAGTATGGAACCGGTGATTCAGGATGGCGACATCGTCATCTGCAAAGAATTGAACAGCATCAACGAAATCAAAGACAACAAGATTTACGCCGTCAAAAGCAATGGTTCAATCTGGGTCAAATACGTGCAACGCATCGCTAATCCAAAAGGCCGCGTGACGCACTTAAAGATGGTCTCTGCAAACCACCTCGAATACGATCCGTTTGTGGAAGAAGTCAACGAATATACGCGCCTTTACCAGGTCGTTCGCCGGGTGAGCGATTTGTAGCAGATGGAGATCGGGGTTGTGTAAAGTAAAGAGCAGGACCAACGCGCCTTCGCCTTATTACACAACCCCGATGCCTTAGCGCAGCAGCAGGAACTTCGGGCCGTTCGGCACGAATAACAAATCAAAATCAAGGCTGAGTGGGTAGGAGAGTACCCTGTATACTCCGTCACGTAGACGCTGCATCTATCTGTGCTGTTCCGCTCGTGGTGGAGTATATATCCTGCTGTTTTTTGAATAGACCTCCGGTTGCAATGGCATAACCGGGGGTTTTTTTGTGTGGTTATTTACTACCGGGCAGAAAATGACAGGAGGCACTCCAAAATTTGGGATGCCTCCTGTTGCTGTTGCCTCTTACAAAACTTCCCTCTTCCTTATCCCCGCACAATCGTCATTTTCTGAACGCCATTAGTTCCCCCGTTTTCAACCCGCACGGCGTATACGCCTGCTGGCAACCGGCTCACGTCCATCGTGATGCGGGACTGCTCCTGGTGCAAGGGGTAGTTATTCACCCAAACGATTTTACCGGTAAGGTCTGTAACCGTCACTTTTACAGGGCGCTCCTCCTCCATAACCACGTCTATGGTCACTTCAGTTTGCGCCGGATTGGGGAACAGGACAAACCCGGATTCGGCGGCTGCCGATCCCGAAATAACCCTGGAAGTGCTGGGTGTAGAAAAAAGAGATGAATTGGAGTAGTTGCCCGACATGCCGCCACAAATGGCCTGCGCCTGAAATTCGTAGGCACTTCTGGGATTCAGCCCGGAAATATTGACGGATGTATTGGCCGTTGAGCTTGTATTCCAGACAGCGGTGCCAAACTGCCGCCATCGGACGTTGTAGGCAGTTGCCCCGCTAACAGCGCTCCAGTTTAAGGTAGCAAAAGTGGCTCCGATATTTGTTGCATTCAGTCCCTGTGGGGTGCCGCAATTTTGTGACGAGGATAAAGTCGTAAAGTTAGATACATTGGCAAAACTCCCGACCGTAGTGCCACAAATGGCTTGTACCTGAAATTCGTACTGCGTAACTGCACTCAGGTTCGTAACCGGTAAGGAAGTATTGCTGGTAGAGCCGTTGATCCAGGATGTGGTACCCAAAATTCGCCATCGGACATTGTAGGAAGTAGCACCGCTGACGCTATTCCAATTCAAAATTGCACTGCTTGCTGTAATGGATGTAGCAGACAGGTTAGCGGGCATACCACAGCTTTGAACGCTTGTTGTTGTAAAATTTGCGGAAGCAGAAAACGCTCCTGAAATGCTGCTGCAAACCGCCTGCACCTGGAATTCATACAGCGTGCCAGCGGTCAGGCTGCTAATATTGAGGGAAAGGCCACCGGTTGAATTGTTGCTCCAGGTTGTTGTACCCACCGGTCTCCACTGCACATTGTACGAAACAGCGCCGTTGACGGCAGACCAATTGAGCGTTGCTGTTGACGTGGTTACCGCCGTTGCATTCAACCCCGAAGGCGTGCCACAGCTTTGGGTGCTTGTTGTCGTGAAGTTTGCGGAAGCAGAAAACGCCCCTGAAGCGCTGCTGCAAACCGCCTGCACCTGAAATTCGTATTGTGTGCCGGCATTCAGGCCGTTGATGCTGAGGGAGAGCGCGCCTGTTGAGCTGCTACTCCAAGTGGTTGCGCCCACGGCTCTCCATTGCACGTTGTAGGAAAACGCGCCGCTAACAGACAACCAATTGAGGGTTGCTGTTGATGTGGTTACCGTTGTCGCATTCAACCCGGCAGGTATCCCACAAGTTGAGTCGGAGTTAGCCGTCGAAAACGTAGCTGCTCCGGAGTAGTTGCCCGATGTGCTGCCACAGACTGCCTGAACCTGGTATTCGTAAGTGGTTCTGGGACTCAGCCCTGAAACAACGAGGGCGGTATTCGCAGTCGAGCCTGTACTCCAGGTAGAAGTCCCCAATTGCCGCCATTGGACGTTATAAGCAGTTGCGCCGCTGACTGCATCCCAGTTCAGCGTAGCGAAAGTTGCTTCAACCCCGGTTGCATTTAGGTTCTGAGGCGTGCCGCAGCCTTGTGCAGGTAACGTTGAGAACTTGAATTCGCTGGCGAAACTTCCGGTACTAGCCCCGCAAACTGCCTGTACCTGAAATTCGTATTGTGTGAGGGGCGCCAGGCCCGTGATCAGAAGCGTCGTATTGCTTGTAGCGCCTGTCGTCCAGGTTGTAGTGCCAAAAATCCGCCAGCGGACATTATAGGAAGTAGCGCCACTGACGCCGGTCCAGTTTAGCACAGCACTATTTCCCGCAATGGACGATACAAAAAGGTTTGTGGGGGTACCGCAGCTCTGGGTACTGGTGGTAAAAGTAGCCGAAGCGGAAAAACTGCCTGCGCCGCTGCTGCAAACCGCCTGCACCTGAAATTCGTATTGCGTGCCGGCAATCAGCCCGGTAATGCCGACAGAAGCACCGCTCGAAGTAGTTGTGTTCCAGGTGGTTGCCCCAACCGGTCTCCACTGGATATTGTAAGATAACGCGCCGCTGACTGCAGTCCAGCTAAGCGTGGCGGTCGTTGCCGTAACAGCGCTTGCACTCATCCCGGCAGGCGTGTCGCAGACACCTGAAGGCGGCAGACAACCGGGTGAGGTAGTAAGACTGAAACGGGATCCTCCGGTAGCCAGTACCGCCTGCATTCGTACCTTCTGCCCGGCCGTAAACATATACATACAGGCATCAAAGGTGTAGTCCATGTAATTCATCGTCATTTCCACCGGCGATCCGGAGCAGGTGCTGAGATGGGGGTGGGTGGGACAGCCGCCGTTTGAAGCATTGTGTACCGGCGTATCGCTGACGAGGTCGCTTCCGCAATTTGAATCGCCCCAAATGTGGCGGAGGTTCAGCCAATGTCCAACTTCGTGCGTGGCAGTACGCCCCCTGGCGTAGTTGCCGCCTTGCGGGTTGGGTGTGGCAACGGAGCCAATGGAAGAGTACAGCACGACAATGCCGTCTGTATTGGCGCTGCCGCCGGGAAACTGCGCGTAACCCAGCAAGCCGGAGCTACTACCTCCAAAAACGACGCTCCAGATATTGAGGTACTGGTTGCGGTTCCATATCGTATTCGGTTTCAGCGAGCTGTTGATTTGGCTGCTTGTCCAGGAAGCCTGGCCGCCATTGATGCGGTTAATGCCGTTGGTGGCCGTGCCGTCGGGTTTTCTTTGCGCAAAGCAAAATTGAATTTCTGTATTGGCAGCAACCGGCAGGAAAATATCGGGAATCAGATTCGCATCCGAATTGGTAAGCGCAAAATCCTGATTTAACTGATCTAATTGTGCCTGGATCAGGGCATCCGAAATGTTCTCATTCGCGCCCAGTGCATCGCCATTGTGAACGATGTGAAAGACAACAGGTATGGTAATCACCATACGGCCGCTGCCATCTGCTGCATGTTGGTGAATAAAATCCTCGGTATGGCGCTCAATCGCCTCCATGCGGATAGCCTGGTCAGGATACTGGAGCAGTTGCTGTTCGAGCACCTCCATTGTTGAGCAGGTGCGTTCCTGTGAAAAGCTGATTGTGGCTAACATGGCTAACAAAAGCGTAGCCAGTAGCCTGGTATGTAACTGTCTCTTCATTACAAAAATATGATGATGTTAATAAAAATTTGAATTACTGCGATGCAAAAATAGGCGATCTTGTTGGTCGCACGATAAAGCGGAGGGGGATTCGGTAGTTTGGGCAGTTGTATGACATTTAGAGCATGTTCGAAAATTTCAACATGCTCTGATCTGCCAAAAAGTGGACAGCTATTATTTCAGCGACCCTAAATGGCGTTTATTCCTCAGCCCCGACCAGCGGATTCAGGCCGGCATAATAGATCAGGCGCCACTCGCCATCCATTTTGGCATACCGCCGCAGCATGGCATATTGGCCGCTTTCGTGGAGGATGCGCTCCGTAACGATCTCGCTGCCAAAGGGTTCCAGGTTTACCCTGAATCCGGTCCTTTCAGCATCGAATTTGCGGTGCATTTGCCAGGTTTCGCGTTCCCATCGAAAATTCCCGCCGGCGACATCGGCACTATCGGCATTGTCAGGAATGCCTTCTAAGGGGAATTGGACATGTTCAATCTGAAACAAGCTGTCGGTGAGAAAGCGCTCGTAAAAAGCAATAAAATCAGAGGAGTTGACAGTTGATTCACTCGCGGCTTTATGCTTACAGGCGGTTCCAATCAGGATACATCCGAATATGCCAAAACCAATTAACAGGTAGCTCTTCATGTACAAAAATAACTGATGTCTTTACCTTTAATGAATAAATACCGATTCGTTACATCCGGCAGGAGGAAAATATTCATCTTCCTGCCGGATGAATGCAGCTTTGAACGCAATCCTGTTCAAATAGTTTCATCGTGATTTGAGCAATTATCTTAGGATGGCAACATCTCCGGATTTTTTTTCAGCGCGCGGTTTTCCGTCTTCCACCACAACGTATTCCATTTGCCAGACGTAAACGCCGGGTTCCAGGTTCTTATTTTTAAAGCGCCCATCCCAACCTGCGGCGGGGTTATTCGTTTCATAAACCAAAGCCCCCCAGCGGTTAAAAATCCGCATGGTGAATTGATCCAACAGGCAATCGGAGAGCGGTAAAAATTTGTCGTTGAACCCGTCGTCGTTGGGCGAAAATGCGTTGGGTGCGTATACGGTACAGACTTCGCATTCCTCGATGACAATCTGGTCAATTACCCGTTCACACTGGTTTAAAACCGATACGCTGTAAACACCAGGCGTGTCTACGATATAACTGACTGTTTGGGCGCCGTCCTGCCACAAATAATCCGCCGGTGTTCCGGCTTCAGCGCTCAGGACGATGCGTTTTCCGGGACAGATCACCGTGTCATTGCCCAATTCCACGATCAGGTTGGGCAGGATTTCTACATTAAGCGCGTCGTTGAAGGTATTGCACGCGGTGGTCACCGTCACGGCATAGTTGCCGCTTTGTGCAACGGTATACACCGATTTGTCGGTATTATCCTGCCAAAGATAGGTAGCGCCGGGGATGGTGAGGTCGAATTCCAGGACTTCTCCCGGACAAAGGGTGGTATCAGGCCCCAGATCCGCAAGCGATTCAACGATGAACAAGACATTCATCTCTTCGCTTCGGGTTTCACACTGCGTTGTCACGGTGACGCTGAAAACGCCATCGTTCAACACGTTGCGTTGTGGGCCGTTGAACCCGTCCTGCCATGAGTAGCTTGCCGCTGGATGCGACACGTCAAGAAAAAGCGTATCGCCTGCGCAAAGCACTGTTTGAACAGGCCAGTCCAATTGGATTGGCGGGATATAATTTACCACCACTTCATCAATTGTCGTGCCGCAAATATTGGTCACCTCAGCCCGGTAGGTACCTGGCTGCGCAACGCCGACTACATAAGTCGCGGCAGTGGAATTATCCTGCCAGCGGTAGGTCGCCAAAGTGCTGGAAGCATCCAACAACAAGGTTTCTCCGGCACAAAGCAGGGTGTCGGGGCCCAGATTCACTACTGGAACGTCGTTTAGCGCAACCACTTCCACCGAATCGGCGCCACTGCCACAGGCATTGCTGAAATTGACCCGGTAGATGCCCTCGGCGTTTACGGTGAGTGTGGGCGCTGTGCTGCCGTCCTGCCATTGAAAAGCCGTCGCGCCCGGAAAACTGGCATCTAAAACAATGTTGCTTCCGGCACAGAGCATACTGGTGTCGCTGATGACGTCAATATTTTGCGGAACAGGTTGGGTGGTAAACGGAAAAATAGCTGGCGCGGCCGGGTTGCCACACAAGTCGAGAATATCAGCTAAGTTGTTGTCTACAATTTCGAATGAATAGTTGCCGGCAGCAGCAATGGGCGGGTTGACCGTGAAGGTAAAATTGCGGTCGTAGGTTCCACCCGCGTTGCAGTTGGCCGAAAAAGGCGTCAGGGTATAAGGACCGCCCGGGCCATTCAGGCGCAAGCTGCCCGGAAGGAAAGAATTGCATTGAATGTACTCGTTGAATTCAACCTGGATCAGGTTGTCGCCACAGTTTGGAGGAGGCGTGAATTCGCTGATTTCCGGTTCAGTCTGGTCGAAAATGCCAAGACCGGTAGAAAGTCCGAAATCAATTTTATATCCAAAATTTGATCCAGTCCAGTTTGAAACCATTAAAACATAGGTTCTTCCTGCCTGCATAGGGATGAGACTATTGAAGGCGGTGTTGCCGAAAGACTGGTTAGGGGGGGAAGACCCGCAACCGGCGCCTTGCAGCGACCAAACGCTGCCGCCCGTCGCCCCGGTCAGTCCGTCACAGATACCCCCTCCGGCAGCATTGCAACTTACCTGAAGGGCCGGATTGGTTCTAATATCGGCACAAGTCGCATTGGTAATGTCGAAAACAGCCCAATCATAATCGTCAACGATGTTGTTGGGGGTCAATAAAAATCCCAGACTACCATTTTGATTGACCGTAAAAACATACCAGATCGAATTCAGTTCTGACGTGCAACTAATGTTCGTGTTGATCTCATTATTATAATTCCCGTCTCCAACCGGCGAGGCGTCTTCCATGTAAACGGGCTGGCAAACCGGGATAGCGCCGAGGCAGTCCTGCACGGTTGGCGTTTGGGCTTTTGCAGCAAAACTTAGGATAAAAGCGAGGGATGAAAGTGAAAAAAGTTTGCTCATATCATCTTGATTTTTATAAAAATAGACAGCTTGAGCTGGCTACGTCGTCAGCATTGAGGTCAAAAAATTACTTCATGGGAAACTATTTTTCGTGGCATCGTGGTTAATTGCGAACTTTCCGCCCAGAATACCACATCGAAAGGCAACGTAAAAAAACAAAATCCTATGCACATCCTCAAGGATAAGCCTCCTTTTTAACCAGAATCTTTGCGCTTTTGTCGCAAAGCATCCAAAGCAGTCTTCATCTGAAATTTCACCCGAACCTGATCATGCAAAAAATATACAAGCTCTTCGTAGAAGCCTTAGACGGCAAAGAAAAGGACTTCGTCTCCGGCAGTATCAACCGGGCCATCGCTTTACTGTCCATCCCCATGATTCTGGAAATGGCCATGGAATCCCTGTTTGCGGTGGTAGACGCTTTTTTCGTTGCCAAAATCAGCGTGCAGGCTGTGGCGGCTGTGGGGCTGACCGAGTCCGTCCTCACCCTTATTTACTCCTTAGCCATCGGACTCAGCACTGCGGCGTCGGCTATGGTCGCGCGCCGGGTTGGCGAAGGTAAACCCGGAAAAGCGGCGGTGGCAGCGATGCAATCCATTTATATCGCAACTGTTATTTCCATCGTGATTGGCATTTTGGGTCTCCTGTATGCTGAAAACGTGCTGCGCTGGCTGGGCGGCGATGACGATATGGTTCGCAACTGCGTGGGCTACACGCGCATTGCTTTTGGCAGTAATATTGCCATTATGCTCCTGTTTTTGCTGAATGGCGTTTTTCGCGGCGCAGGTGATGCCGCCATTGCCATGCGTTCTTTGTGGTTGGCCAACGGCATCAATATTGTCCTGGATCCGATCCTCATTTTCGGATTGGGGCCGATTCCGGCTTTTGGCATCGAAGGCGCCGCCATTGCTACGGCTATTGGCCGCGGAGTCGGGGTGGTTTACCAACTCAACATTCTTTGGAAAGGCAGCAGCATTATTCATTTAACGAAAGAACACCTGCATTTTCACTGGAAAACGACGGTTAAACTGCTGAAAATCGCCTATACCGGCGCCTTGCAATTCATCATTGCTTCGGCCAGTTGGATTTTCCTCATGCGCATTATTGCACGCTTTGGCGACGATGCGGTAGCCGGCTATACCATTTCCATCCGCTTGCTGGTTTTCACTATTCTGCCTTCCTGGGGCATTGCCAATGCAGCGGCCACGCTGGTGGGGCAAAACCTTGGCGCCAAGCAACCTGAGCGCGCCGAAATTTCAGTGTGGCGCGCAGCGTTTTACAATATGCTGTTTTTAGCGACGGTATCCGTTCTATACTTTTTCAGCGCAGAATACCTGATCCGCATTTTCGATGATACACCCGGTGTAGTGGAAGCCGGCGTACTCAGCTTACGGATCATCTGTGCAGGGTATATCTTCTTCGCTTACGGCATGGTCATCAGCCAGTCGCTGAACGGGGCAGGCGATACGCGCACGCCTACCATTATCAACCTGATTTGCTTTTGGGCCATGGAAATTCCGCTGGGTTACCTGCTTGCGGTAACGCTGGAATGGGAGCTTGCCGGGGTGTGCTGGGCAATCGCCATCAGCGAAACCATGGCGGCGGTTCTTTGCATCTGGGTTTTCAGAAGGGGGAGGTGGAAATTGATAGAGATTTAAATCAAGCCTGCCGCCGAACAGCGTTCAGCGGTACAGAAAAAAAAGAGGGCAGCTAAGACGCCGCCCTCCGAGAAATCACCCGACTGTTGTTGATCACGAAGTTACAAGCACTCCGCTAAACAACTTTGTGATCGTTATACGAGATCAGCCGGGTTATTGGTTCAAAATTAAAAACTGATCGTTCTTGTTTCCTCATCCGCCCCGTTGGGCGTTTCGGCGCGGAGTTTGATAGTGTTTTCACCCCTTTCCAGATCAAACGTACAATCAAAGCTGCCGGTTCTCGCATTGAAGGAAAAATCGCTGATTCGTCGGCCATTGATCGAAAAAGTGATCTGATCCTTCGATGAAATGTGCTCAATCGTGGCAATTACAGAGCTGCGGACTACATTGGGATTCAACGGATTGATCGTCGGCTGCGAGACAGAGGCGATCGTCACCACAGGCGGCTGAACGGTGCCAGCTCCACTAAAGAGCAAGGTCGTCGTTGCTTTGGCGCTGCCTGCGCTATTGCTCGCTTCGATTTCAACGGTATTCGTGCCGACGGTCAGGTTGATTTTTGTTTGAACCTGCCCCGTAGCCGCATCAAATTCAAAATCCTGCACCGTCGTATTATTCACTTTTAGCACGATTTCCGATTTTGAAGTTACATTTTTGACTTCTGCCACAATCGTCGTAGTCGCTCCTTTTAAAACGGAACCCGCCTTTGCAGGTTGCACAAAACGTACTTCTGGTTTGGGTTGTACAACCGATTCATACGTGATTAAGACGAAATCGGTGGCGCTACCGTCACTATTCCGGGCGGCCACTTCAACGCGGTTGCTGCCTTTTTTCAAGCCGGTCACCGGCGCACTCAGGTTTTCTCCGTTCAAGGTAAAAGCCGCAGTGCTTTTGCCGTTAATGGTCACCGTAACGTCCTTTTTATCGCTTACGTAACGCACGGTTGCTTTCAAAGTTACGGTTGGGGTGGTCACCGTCGCATCGTCTTTAGGCGCCGTAATTTCAACGGTCGGCAACTGCGGCGCAGCATAAGTGATCCGTACCGATTTTTCATCGTTGCCTGCACTGTTGCGGGCGCCGACTACCACTACACTTGCCCCTGTTTCTAAGGTGAGCGGCAAGCTCAATTCGCCAGTCGTTGCCGTAAAAGTAAAATTGCTTTGCGATTGACCATTCAATTTTACTGAAATATCGCTCTTATTGCTCACATTTTGTATCGTAGCGCGTAAGGTATAATTTTTTTCTTTACTGTCGTACTCCGTCGTCGCCGGATTGGTAATGGCCACAACCGGCGGTTTCGGCGCATTGTAGCGCACGTTGGCCGTCGCTTCTGCGTTGCCGCCGCTGTTTTGCACTTTCACCGTCACTACGTTGTTTCCATTCTCCAGCGTCAGCGAAGCGGTTACTTCCTGCCGCCCGGCGTCGAAGCTGAAATTCGTAATGGCCCGGCCATTGAATAAAACTGATACTTCGCTTTTTGACGCGACGTTTTGCGTCGTCGCTTTCAACGTTGCTGCCGAAGTGGTTGCCGTGCTGTTGTTGGCTGGTTGCACGATGGACACGGTCGGTTGCTTCGGCGCATTGTAGCGCACGTTGGACGTCGCTTCTGCGTTGCCGCCGCTGTTTTGCACTTTCACCGTCACTACGTTGTTTCCATTCTCCAGCGTCAGCGAAGCGGTTACTTCCTGCCGACCGGCATCGAAGCTGAAATTCGTAATGGCCCGACCATTGAATAAAACCGATACTTCGCTTTTTGACGCGACGTTTTGCGTCGTCGCTTTCAGCGTTGCTGCCGCAATGGTTGCGGTGCTGTTGTTCGCCGGTTGCACGATGGAAACCGTTGGTTGTGCCGCGGCAGCCCTGTAGCGCAGGTTAACCGATGCTTCATCGGTTCCTGCATCGTTGCGCCCGGTGATGCGTGCCACGTTGTTGCCTTCCACCAGCGTCAGGGAGGCGGTGACGTCGCCGTTCAACCGGTTGAAGCTAAAATCGGTGATCGTTCGGCCATTGAACGTAATCGTGACGTTTTCCTTACCGCTCACCCGTTCGGTTCTGGCGCGAAAATCCACACGCGGTTGATCGAATGAAGCGCCTTCTGCGGGCTGAACAATGGTCACGTCCGGCCTGAGCGGCTGTTCGATTTCCCCGCCACCAATGCGGCGAATGCTGACCGAAGCTTCGTTGCTGCCGTCGCGGTTGGAGACGCGGATGCGGACTTCATTGTTGCCGTTTTCTAAGGTAACCGTGCTGCTGATGCGGCCGTTGCCGGTGTTGAAAGTAAAGTTGTTCAACTCCCGGCCATTCATATAAAAGCGAACATCGCTTTTTTGGGATACAAATTGCGTGGTGGCTTCGATCAGCGCGGTTGTTTTAGAGGTAGAACTGCTTGGTTTAGAAGGTTCTGTGATGACAATCGTGGGCGGGCTTTGGGAAACCTCGCGCCGATAGTCAATCGTGACGCCGTCTTTTGCCTGTCCTGCTGGATTGGAAGCATTGATTTCGATGTAATTGGAACCCTGTTCCAGGTTGACCTCCGCCCGTAGTTGCTCGCGGGCTGCGTCGAAGGTAAAGTTGCGAAATTGCCTGCCGTTGACCGTCATGGTCACATTTCCCTGGCGGGTCAACCGGAGCACATCGGCTTCAATAACAGCGGTAGCCTGCTGCGTTTCCACCCGGTCGCGGTCAGGACGGGTGATGTAAACCGTGGGTGGCAGTTCGCGTTCGCGTTCATAAATCACGATAGCCTCTTCGTTTGCGTTGCCGTACGTATTGCGGGCGCGGATGTAAATGCGGTTTTCGCCTTCGCGCAGGGTGACGTCGCTGTACAATTCGCCGCTGCGCGAATCGAAGGTAAAGTTCTGGCGGTTGTTGCCGTTGAATTCCAGCGTGATGTCGTTTTTGTTCGTCACTTCCTGTACGCTGGCGCGGATGGTGAACGCCGCATTGGACGTGCGGGTATTGCGCGTCGGCGGATTGAGGATGGTGATATACGGCGCGCGGCCTGCCGGTGGCGGAGGCGGCGGGCCGATCTGGTCCTCGTAATAAATCACCACTTCTTTTCGGGCAGTTCCGACCCGGTTGGTGGCCGTGATGATCACGTCGTTGCGACCCGGCCGCAGGGGGAAATTGGTCGAAAAGCGCTGGTCGCGGTAGTCAAAGCGGGCGTCGCGGCCATTGACCATGCAGGTCACATCGGCAGCGCTGTTGATGTTGCGGATATTGGCGCGAACGACGCCGTCGTTGGGGTTACTGGTGGTGTAAGGGTTGGTAATGGGCGTTGTAATTTCGATCACCGGGGCCAAAGGCTGGTCGCGTTTGGGCTGGATGATCCAGCGCAGCGCAAAATTGGTGTAGTGGTAAATATCGTTATCGGGCGCTGCCCAGCGTTGGCCGTCTAAGACGTCCGTACCTGCAAAAGTGACGCGGTGGCCGAGGTGTACCGAAAAGCGGGGTGTGAGCTGGTAGCCGATTTCCACACCCAAATTAGGCATCAGGCCGATTTTGCCGGCATTGCTGCTGAAGCCGTCCGCGGTTGTTTCGTAAACGCCGTCGAGGATGGCGTCGCGCAGTTCCTGGCGGGCAGTTGATTCGCCGAGGTTGTCTTTCAGCGCTGCGTAGTCTTCATAATATTCCTCCCCATTGGCGTCAGCCTGGTCAATTTTGGCGCGGTACCAATCTGCGCCGATTCCGCCAAAAAGTGACAATACAAAACCGGTGCGTTCGCGTAAGCGATTGAATGTCAGCACGCCCTCCAATCCCAACTCGAAAATATCGGTTCGGTGGTTTTGAAAAACGAATCCCCGGGGTTCTTCCAGATTGGCCGGGTAGGTGGTATAGTCTAAACTGCGGTCGCCGTTCAGCGCCGTATTGGCAGCAATGTCGTAGGAACGAAACGGATCGAGTCCGTAGGTGCGCGCCAGGAGCAACCGGCCGCGAAGGTCAAAGGCAAAAATGGCGTTGTTGCGGTAGTAAAGGTTTTTAGCTAAAGTAGCGCCGAAGCCGTAGCCGCCGCTTGCCACGCGCACGTCGCTGGTCTGGTAGGCCCATCCGGCATTCAGTCCGAAGGTGTAGTAACCCCGCGTGAGGTTGGCGCCAAAACGCTGATTGACGCTGACCTGAGCAGTTGCAGCGCTCAGCGACAAGGCCATCGCGAATACCGTAAAAAGTAATCTTGTGATCCGCATAAGGGTGGATTTTTTGATTCCTGATATTGATTAGACTTTCTTTGGATGCTAATGTAAATCCTTTTTACATGCGATGTCAAGGCAAACAAATTACGAATTTAACACTTTTGAGGGAATGGTAAAGGCAAAAATCTGCCAATGGCCGGATTTGCAACGAGCCGATGGTTTAACGACAGCGTTAAGCCCGATTTTGAAAAAATACAAATTTAACGGAAGTTTAATGTGTTTTTAAGAAGGTGTTTGACGAACGTGGCGGGTATCAGGCAGGCTCAGCTTTTTGTCTTTTGTACTGCGAAAATAGAAGAACAATGCGCTCGGGCTAAGTTTTTATAAGGAAGTGGTAATTGTTTTTGTATATTTGGAAAGCTGTATTGTATAAAGAAGATATAAATCTACCCTTAACAGATGTGTTTTTTGTAACCCGCCTCTATTCAGTAGGCATAAAACTATATACCTATGAAAAATTATTCCCCGTTCTCTCAATCCTTATTCCTCGCCATTTTCAGCCGCAAAAATTATGGGACTTTTTCCAAAAAGCGGCTTTTGTTTTTCTCATTATTGTTAAGCGCCTGCTCTATAGGATTCGCTCAATCTGGTTTTGAATGCCACACCCAAAACCTTGATACCCAGGAACGAGTAGATGCTGTGGCATGCTGGCCCGATGACATTCCTCCCTGTGGGGTTACACTTGAGTTTGCTCCTGATTCGGATTTTCCGCAACATACGCCAATCAAATACGTCAAGTTCGTATTGCATATTTTTCAAAACCCGGGCGCTGTATTTCCCCCTGGTAACTTTACCAATTCACAACAACACATGGAGGTGCTCCGTTCTTGGTTTCATCACCCCTCCAAGGGTATCAACTATAGATTGGCTAATCTTTGCGACCCGCTGCCTAAAGTACCCGGTAATGAGTCTCCGCACATCACAGATTCTAGAATGCGCTTTATTTTTGAAGGCGTGGAAAATCAGGATGTATTTTTTTATAACAATCCGACACTTTGGGGAGGAGGGTTTAGTGCTACTTGTACTACCGGCCTTGCTCATAATGCCATGTTTAATGTAGCCGTTACCAATAATCCTGTTGTTTCCGCTGACCCTAATCTTAGAAATGCCGTTCATGTGTTTCTTCCCGGGGCGAGTTTTAGACCCTCCACAGGATGCTTGGATTACGGAGGAGGAGGGTATATCCTCAGGTTTCATTGTGGACAGCCTGGAGATAATTTAGGTATAGTAGGTTCCGGAAATTTCTATTCATATAATTATAACCTTACAGGACAAAGTCCAGACGGGGTAGCATGGACCGGAGCACCTCCCGCCCCGGAAGATATTCCATACGGGGGAAATATTATTCTGGCCGAATTTTTGCACATGGTTAGTATAGATCATCCTGGATGGAATTATCATTTGAACCCGCCGCCTCCTGGCGCAACCCCGGCACAAATTGCACTAAGTCGTTTACTAAACGACGATTGCTTAGACACTCCTTTCCCAACAACCCAAAACAATATGATGGATACACCGCTTCCCCCTTCACTTCGCTGCGCCCTCACCGAGTGTCAGCTTGGCAGGATGCATCACTTCTTTGAAGAATTGAATCCAATATGGGTGCGAACCGAAGAAAACGGCTTCACCCATCCGCCTGTGACGCAATTCTGTGACCTGAGTCAGCCCGATATTGTGATCCCTGCCGGCGCCAATGTAGTATGGGATCGGGCACGAAACATTCGTTCCAACATCGTGGTAGAGCCGGGGGGCAAGCTCACCATCAAATGCGATGTGGGTTTGCCGAAAGATGCGCGTATTAACGTAGGCCGCAATGGGGAGCTACATATCATAGAGGATGCCAGGTTGTACAACAATTGCGCTGGTGGCCGCTGGGAAGGCATAATCGTAGCAGGCAATAGTACCATGCATCAATTTAAAGTAAGTGGTGTTAGATATCAAGGTTTCGTTTTCTTAGACAATGGCGCAACTATCGAAGGAGCGAATATAGGCATACGAAACTACCACCCGGCTTATGACCAGTGGACTGGTGGCATTATTGTCGCAGAAGATGCGATTTTCAGAAACAATATAGTCGCCATAGATTTTGCCCCTTACCAGAACTACAACTTCCTGTATGGCACGCCTCAAAATGACATGAGCGATTTCAGCCGTTGCCAATTCATTGTAGATGAAGATTTTGGCCCTGATTATGCTTCGTTTTTGAGTATGGCTTCCTTGAGGGGCGTTACGGGAATTCCATTTAAAGCGTGTGTGTTTGCCAACGACTATCCGGATCCGGTAGGTCAAATGGAATATTATGCTCATAAAAGGCAATACGGAATACGAGCCACCAATGCAGGTTTTCAGGTGACCGGCATCTGTCTCTCCAATCCACCCTGTACCACTTATGAACCTTCCGAGTTTCGTGGATTTGGCGCTGCGATCTACGCCGGCAACTATGTTGGCATCCGAACTTTTCAGGTTTCCAATACGAATTTCAATCACAATGGCAAAGGCATTGTTGCCTACCGGGTAGACAATATTTATGTTGTAAAAAATCAGTTTCTGGTAGGGTCTTCTCTGCCGAGCCAATACGATACGCCTTTTATCGGCGTCGAAATATATCGTGGAACCGGCTACAAAGTGGAAGAGAATCTCTTTGAAACCTCTGCTCAAATTCCCAGCTCCGCCAAAACCATTGGGGTGTTTGTCAATCACTCGGGAGATGAACCCAACACAATCTATAAAAATGGCTTCAGGGGAGTTGATTATGGCAATTTGTCCAATGGAAAAAATAAGGGAAGTTCTCCCAATGATGGCTTGCAATACCAATGCAACAACAATTTAGGCAACGGCTTTGACTTCGCTGTACCCGCAGAAAACTACGGCGTTGTTGGCATAGCAGAATTCCAGGGGTCAAGCGCCCAGGCAGCAGGTAATACTTTCTCTCAGGTGCTCCCTTCCTCACATCCGGAAAAGAATTTTCTGAATCAGGCTGCACCAGTGACTTATTATATTCCACCTGCACCAGTAAATTATTCTGTAAATTCAATTAGTTTCCAACAGGGAGTATCCAATGTTTGTCCCTCCAAACTCCCCAGCGGTAAAGAAAATGGAGCACTCAGCGAGTTGGAAAAAGAGCTACATGAAGAAGCTTTCGCCAATAGCAACAATGCAACGGTCAAAGCCGAAGCGGCCAACATGCTCATTCGCAACTACCTCATAGATGAGGACGGTATACAATTGGCAGCAGCAAAAATCTTGCTTGCAAGCAAAGGTAGCTTAGATGCCCGCTTTGCTATTGTAGATGCCTGGATACAGGAAGGCAATGTATCCGGTACACAACAGGCACTCGCTAATCTGCCTCCACTCATAAATCCTCCCGCAGAATTACAAGCGGAATACACACATTTCAATGCATTGAAGGGCATTCAAATCAATGCCTTAAAAACCGGATTGAGCGAATCGCAAATGGTGAGCGCTAATTTTCCTCAGCTCAAAAACATCGCCGCGGCGGGTGATTATTATGCCTCTGTTCAAGCGCAGGTCATGCTCAATTCGCTGGCGAGCACGGGATATCAGCCCGATGTGGTTTTGCCATCGCCGGGACAGCAAAATCTTGTAGCGCCTCCTGCAACCAGCAATACCTTAACCGCGGAAACCACAAATCTTCAGGCCATACCTAATCCGGCTAAGCAAGAAACGGTGTTTCACTACCGATTGCCCGAAGGTGCAGGGCAAGCTCAAATTATTGTAACCGCTACGGATGGAAGGATAGTGGAACGGATACCCGTAGGGGATGCAAGGAATCAAATGCGTTGGAGTACAGAAAACTGTAAGCCAGGCTTATACATTTACCATCTTGTTATAGATACGAAGACCATATCATCAGGCCGTTTGGTGATTATCAAATAATTGAATATCGCTTGCAGCCGGGTCAAGCCCGGCTGCATTTTTTTCTCACCAAACGCTTCTGTCATGACAAGTCGCATATTTTTTTTCGCCCTCTTAATACTGTCTTCCAGTTTGCTTATAGGGCAAAACACCTTCAATCATCGCTTTCCCCTTGGATTTCCGGCTTCTATACTGAGTAATATTATTGTTACTGATAGTTGCTATTATTTAACGGGAACGGTGGCTGATTCTGTGCCGCCTTATTGGTTAGGTGCCTTGTTTTTGAAAACAGATTTAGAGGGAAATCCTTTAGTTGTGAAAACAATAATGGGGCAAAACAAATCCTGGCAAATCTGGAATCCTGAATTTAGCAATTTACCTGATGGCAGTTTTGCCGTAGCCGGGCATACTTTCGATTCTATTTCCAGATCGGTGTTGATTCGATACGATCAAAATGGGGATACGCTTTTTACCAACGCTTTCGCAAATCTGTATTTACCTCCTTACGATTTTATCTGGGCCCGGGCATTCGCACCATATCCTGATGGAGGGTTTGTGTTTGCTTGTGAAGCGCAGCAAACTCCGATAGGGATTTACCAAAATGTAGATATTTGGGTAGTTAAAACGGATAGCTTAGGTGAAATCGAATGGAATAAAAAAATAGGAAACAATTGGTGGGAAAAACCATATTCCTTAAAAATTGATTCAGATGCTAACATTATTATTGGCGGACACAAAGCTAATTTGAATATTACCGCAAGTAATTATACCTACCAAACGCAGCTCATAAAATTAAATGGTATAGGAAACATTTTGTGGACCTACCTCTCCCCCACTTCCCTTGGCCTCCGCTACGGCGCTGCCGACATGGTGTTGCTCGAAGATGGCAGCCTGGTTGTCGCCTCCGGTGTAGGGTATGAACAGGAAAGGACTTCGGTAAATACCATCTATTTTGACAAGCACATCTTCAAGTTGAATCCTATGCAGGAAATAGAATGGGAAATTACTTTTACAGAGACAGCTCTTACCGGAACATCTTTTCTAACTAACTTGATCGGTCTTTCTGATAATAGCGGCTTTGTAGCGGCGGGTACGCATGGAGAGGAGTTCGATTCACAAAATGCTTTTTCTTTAAGAGGCTGGATCGGCAAGGTTTCTACTGACGGTGACAGCTTGTGGACGCGGCAGTATATTGGCCTTGATCAACTCAACAACCGCCATGCTATATACGACCTGAAAGAAGCCCCCGACGGCGGATTTCTCCTCTGTGGGGAATCCCGAAATCCACTGCCCGTTCCTGGTGAAATTGCCCAACAGGCCTGGCTGCTCAAGCTGGACGAGCATGGCTGCTTAGTGCCGGGTTGCCACCTCAATACGGCAACAACAGAGCCAGAGCAAGAAGCATTTCAGTTGGCCATTTATCCCAATCCGGCTACGGATTATCTCAATTTTTTCCTGCACGCGCCAGATCGTACCAGCGCATTGAGTTTTCGCATCCTGGATGCCGCAGGCCGATTAGTGCAGGAAATTGGCGCTTTGGCGTCGGGCGCTACTTACATTCTGCCGGTATCCGACTGGCCCCGTGGCGCATACGTTTTGCAAGGTCTGGAAGCAGGTAAAGTTTTGTGTGCAGAAAAATTCATCAAACAATAGCAACCAAAAAAATACAGCCATGAAAAAAATCGCTTTACTCTGTTTTGCAGTTTTGGGCTTTATCTCCACAAAAGCTCAGTTGGAATGGGCGCCGGTGGGGGCGAAGTATTATTATGCATACTATGATGAATCAGGGAACAACAGTATAGAGATATCGGAGGTAATCAGCGACACGATGATAGCAGGTAAAAATTGCAAACGTTTTTCAAATACTTATTTATTGGGAGGGTACTGCTACGGAATGGAGTTCACCTACGAAGAAGATGGGCGGGTATATTTTTACAATTATGAAACTCAGGATTTTAGTTTGTTGTATGATTTCAACAAAGGCCCGGGCGAATCGTGGGTGATGCCAATTTGTTCAGAACTTTGCGGCGAACCAGACTCCATTATTATTCTGGTAGACTCCATTTCCATCACGGAAATCAACGGTGTGCAAGTCCGTACACAACACGTAACCTGGGAATATCCCTGGGACTGGGGCACCCCGTTTCTTACGGGCAGCATCATTTATGAAGGCATCGGAAATTTCCCCATTATGTATTTTGCCTCCAGACATCCATGCGGAGCATTAATCAATTCCTTTGTAGTTAGCTTCAACTGCTACGAATCCCCTACCCAAGGCATCTTCAATTTCAGAGGCGAAATTCCCTGTGATCAATTCTCATCCACCCCTACCGAGGATCCCACTTTGCTTGCGCCCCAATTACAGCTTTCCCCCAACCCCGTTTCAAACGAATTGGAGCTTCGTTTCACCCCCCAGTTGTCTGGCCGGGTTCAGGCGCGCGTATTCGATGCGCGGGGGCGGTTGGTGGAGGACATTCAAAGAGAATTGAATAGAGGCTCGCTTTCTTTGGATGTAAAAGACTGGCCAGCAGGAATATACGTATTGATTGCAATACAAGAAGGAACGGTATTGGATGTGGAGAAATTTGTGAAACAATAATAAAATTATATTTTTTTACGCTGGTCCGGATTAGCTAAAGCTGATTCTAAGCGCTTTTCCAAAAAAGCTTTGCCTTCATCGCTCAATTCATGCCGCTCCAAAAAGTCGGAAGCGTCTTCTCCTTCGGCATCTGACCTGTATACTGCGTATAAAAAATCAACGTACAGAAAAAGTTGTTCCTGCACTGTTTCCGGTAACGCATTGATTTTATCCAGGACGGCTGGCGCGATCATAGTCATTCATTTTGTACAAAAATAGGCTTTTTTGAAGACTTTGTGCACAAACCCGGGTAGAACACGGTTACTCCCTTGGTTAATCTTTTCCTAATCCCTGTTACCCTGCAACAGCACAGCGGTCTGAACGTTGTATGAGTACAAAACAAATTCTGTTTGACATTAACAAAAATAGTGTCCAACTTCGCACTCAGTTTCACAACGTTCAAGACATGAAAAACATCCTGATCGCTTTTATGGTATTGCTCGTTCCTGCGTTTGCAGGCGCTCAAAATGCGGGCTATACCATCATCAATGGGCAAACGCTTCCTTTTATGATAGACGGCTGCGGCGACACCATGATTGTGGCCACGCTGGAAGATGTGTCCATCTCTTCGCCCCGGCAATTTGCCAACGACGAAGAGTATAAGAAATACCGCAAATACCGGAAATTTGCCGCCGAGGTGTATCCGTATGCCGTGGAAGCCGTCAAGGTGTTCCGCGAAATCGAATATTATGCGGACGATATGCGCAAGCGCGAGCGCAAAAAATACATGAAAGAACTGCAAAAAGACCTCAAAGAGCGCTTTGAAGACCCGTTGAAAAGCCTCTCCAAAACGCGCGGACTGATCCTCATAAAAATGATTGAGCGGGAACTGCAAATTCCGACCTATACCCTCATCAAAGAACTAAAAGGCGGCTTTACGGCTACTTATTGGAGTACGATGGGGCGCTTCTATGGCTACCACCTGCGGGATGGCTACAAACCCGGCGAAGATCCGATTATGGATATGGTGCTTGATGATTTTAATGTTGCTTATCAGGTGAATAAATAAATGAGCAAGAGAAATAAGCTGCAGAAGTTTGCAGAGTTGCTTACCCTTCCCAATGTGTACGAAAATTTTGATCCGAAACTCCCGGAGTTGGCCGGACTGAATGGCTTACCGGCGGATATGAAAGGGCGTTGGGGGCAGGGGCATTTTGGAAACACAAATCCCATTACCCTCGAATTGGCCTGCGGGCGCGGGGAATATTCCCTCGACTTAGCCCGGCGCTACCCGGATCGCAACTTCATCGGCGTAGACGTGAAAGGGGCGCGTATCTGGAAAGGCGCAAAAATTGCATTAGGCGAAAATCTGCACAACGTGGCGTTCCTGCGCACCCGCATCGAACAGATCGCTTTGTTTTTTGCGCCCGAGGAAATTGACGAAATCTGGATCACTTTCCCGGATCCTTTCCTCGAAAACAGCAAAGCCAACCGCCGCCTCACCGGGGCCAATTTTTTGGCGGAATACCGGAAAATCCTGAAGCCGGGCGGTTTGATCCACCTGAAAACGGATGCTCCGGAGTTGTATGCATTTACTTTGGAAACGCTGGCGGTCGAGCCAAACGTGAGGTTGCTCTACCACAACGACGATATTTATGCCAATCCTTTAGTCTTACCAGAATTGGAAACCAAAACCTTCTACGAGCGCATCCATTTATCAGAACGGAAGACGATTAAGTACGTGCAGTTTGGGTTGTAAGAAAGGTCTATCCAATTAGTCAGGGCTGTTCCTTAGCATTGAGTAGCTGCGAGGCGGCAAATGATACCCCCACTTTGCCGCGATCACATTTGCCAAATACCAAAAATTCGTTAAATTTGTATCAAATTAGTTTTGCTATGGAACAACTCCTTTTAAAAGAATACAACAATCTGCCGGCTCACCTTCAAATAGAGGTGCTGCATTTTATCCAGTTTCTTGCCCAAAAAGCAAAAAAGCAGGATGTTCCTAATCCACAGACTGGTGAGGTGCGTGTACCACTGACCTTTGCTGATTTTCATTTCCTCGAAAACGGACGGACATATAGCCGTTCAGAAATTTATGGTGAAGATGGCAGGTAGTGTATTTATTGATACGAACGTTCTTGTATATGCCAACAATTTGCTTTCTCCATTTTGTCACGCTTCGCGAAGGAAATTGAATGAGTTGGCCTTAAGTGACAATAATTTGTGGTTAAGCCGGCAGGTGCTGAGAGAATTTGCAGTGGTCGTCAGTCGGGAAATGCTGGTTTCCAAACAACTTGATTTTGAAAAACTGGAACATGTTATCCGTCAATTTGAAAGTGAGTTTTTGATAGCAGAAGACTCCCAGACTGTAACAGGCCATTGGCTTGAATTACTTAAAGAAACTCAATCTGCCGGTAAACAAGTACATGATACAAATATTGTTGCTACTATGCGGGCTAACAATATTGACACTTTGCTTACCCACAACGTTTCTGATTTTAATCGCTTTTCTCACTTGATTACAGTTTTACCACTGGCAGGCAAGTGAGGGCGTCGCTTCAAGTGACACCCTCACTACCTGCATCGCCCGGTGAACATAACGCAGCTATCGGACTATAAAGACAGACACTAACTACCGCACCAGCGTCACATCCCCGTGCTGAACCACTTCCCGCATCTGCCCGCAATATTGCACCATCGCCCGGAAACGCCAGGCATACACGCCCGGAACCATCGCCCGGTTGTGGTATTCGCCATTCCATCGAACATTGGGATTATCGCTGCGCATCAGCAAATTTCCCCATCGGTCGAAAACATAAAATTCAAAGGATTCCAGCAAGGCTTCCTCATTGACGTAGACCTGAAACTCGTCATTGATGCCATCCGCGTTGGGTGAAAACGCATTGGGAATATAAATCAGGGCGCGATCCCCAATGGCTTCGTATTCCGCTGTGGCCGATAAGGTCAGCGATTCGCAAGCATTGGAGACGGTAACCGAATAGCTTCCCGGCGCAGTTACGGCCAGTGCGGGATCACTTGACCCGCCTTGCCACTGATAAGTCAACGGCGTGTCATCGCCCGAAAGCACCTGAACACTTACTAAGGCAGCCTGCGTGGCATCGCAAGACAATTCAACGTTTGCCGCAATGGCCGCTAATGCTTCCAAAGCTGTGAGCGTGACCGCTGCTTGGCTTTCACAGCCGTTTGCATCGCTGACCTGAAGTATATAGTCGCCCGCCGTAAACCCGGTAAAATCCGGTGAAAGCTGCCCCGAACCTCCGTCTATCGAATACACATAAGGCCCGCCGCTACCGCTTACATTGCTGAAGGAAATGCTGCCGTTCGCGCCGTTGGGACAACCCGGCGTCAGTATCTGATCAAAACTAACCTCAGGCAAGGCAACTACCGTCACCGTCACCACCGAATCACAACCATTGCTTGCCGCAAAGGTGAAATCCTGTTGCGCGCCCGGAGCCAGCGCCGTGCCGTCGTACATCACCGTGCTGCCCGTGCAGGCGCTCAGTTGCAGCGCCGAAGTCACCGGCTGGAGTTCCAAAACAGACACTGTCACCACCGAATCACAACCATTGCTTGCCGCAAAGGTGAAATCCTGTTGCGCGCCCGGGGCCAGCGCCGTGCCGTCGTACATCACCGTGCTGCCCGTGCAGGCGCTCAGTTGCAGCGCCGAGGTCACCGGCTGTATTTCTAAAACAGACACCGTCACGACCGAATCACAACCATTGCTTGCCGCAAAGGTGAAATCCTGTTGCGCGCCCGGAGCAAGCGTAGTCCCGTCGTACATCACCGTGCTGCCCGTGCAGGCGCTCAGTTGCAGCGCCGAAGTCACCGGCTGTATTTCTAAAACAGACACCGTCACGACCGAATCACAACCATTGCTTGCCGCAAAGGTGAAATCCTGTTGCGCGCCCGGAGCCAGCGTAGTCCCGTCGTAATCCACCGTGCTGCCCGTGCAGGCGCTCAGTTGCAGCGCCGAAGTCACCGGCTGGAGTTCCAAAACAGACACCGTCACGACCGAATCACAACCATTGCTTGCCGCAAAGGTGAAATCCTGTTGCGCGCCCGGGGCCAGCGCCGTGCCGTCGTACATCACCGTGCTGCCCGTGCAGGCGCTCAGTTGCAGCGCCGAAGCCACCGGCTGAATTTCCAAAACCGACACCGTCACGACCGAATCACAACCATTGCTTGCCGCAAAGGTGAAATCCTGTTGCGCGCCCGGAGCAAGCGTAGTCCCGTCGTACATCACCGTGCTGCCCGTGCAGGCGCTCAGTTGCACAGAAGACAAGCTTGGTGCGCATTGCAGCAGCCAATTAACCGCCACTACAACATCGCAACCTGCGAGCGAGGTATCCACCACCGCGTAAGCATAGCCGTAATTCCCCGGTAAATTCAGCGTATCTAAATTCAGCGTATAAGCATCCGGCGCGGGCAAATTTGCGAAAGCATAACTGCCTGCAGCATTAGACGCGACGTTGCCCAACGATCCGCCGGCATCCGAAAGTTGAATGTTTACATTGCTCACCGTCGTATCGCCCGCGTCTATCAGGCCGTTGTTGTTCACATCAAAATAAACGGTGCCTTCCAGCGTGCCGAATCCATCGAATAAATCCAGCACCAAAGGATCGGAAGTGAGGGTACATCCAATGGCATTAGTCATTTCTACATAATAGCTACCGCTTTGATTAACAATGACATCCGGGACATTCCCTCCGGCAATGGGAGCGCCTTCAAAATACCATTGGTAGCTGACGACGCCTGGCACCGGAGCAAAGCAAAGCGTATCCGGGCGGCAGCGCGTGTGGCAACCGCTGGGAATCAGGCCGATGTTGGGGCCCGCTATGATTTCTAAATGGTTGCTTTCCTGTTCGCAGCCAAATTCATTGATGGCGGTTGCAAAATATTCACCCGACTCACCAGTTTCGGTGCTCGTTCCAATGGCGCCATTGCTCCATTCATACGTGTTGGCAACGACCGGGTTGACGACCGAAAAAGTCGTCGGGTTGCCCTCGCAAATCAATCCGGCCTGCGATGCGCTGATCTGGAACGGCGCCGGCAGGGCATGTATGGTGATGGTGAAAGTCATCACGTTGGTACAATTGTTAGCTAAGTCGGTCACCGTCAGAAAAATGTCGTGAATGCCTGCGGGCAGAAGATTGCCCCGATCTTCCGAAAATTCAATATCTGTCGTTGTTTCTCCGGTAGACCATTGGTAGCTGTATTGTGCGCCGCCGATGGTTTGCAGGAAAACATCCGTGCCCTGGCAGGCTTCGTAGTTATCATAGAAATAAGCGATCGGCTGTAAAAACCGGTTGTATTCTACGGCGCGGATGGCAGATTCGGGCGCAGGAATGACATCCACCCGCTCGGCAGGCGGCGAATAAATGCAGCCATCCGCATTGGCGAGGGTGACGTCATAAACGCCGGTTGTGCCAACGGTAATTGCGTCCAGCGTGGTGCTGTCCGACCATGCCCAAACCACGCCTCCGGCAGGCGAAGTCAGGGTGGTCACGTCGCCTTCACAAATCGGAGAAGGCACGGAAAGGCTGATGTTGCCGCTGAGTGGGTTGGGTTCGATGTCCACGTTGGCGGAATAGCTGTTTTGGCAGCCGTAAATATTTTGTGCAAACAGCGTCACGCCATAAGTTCCGGGATTCTCAAACAAGTGGAAGCTTTCCGGCGCTTCTGACCGATTGGCATCCCCGCTGGCAGCGTCCCCAAAGTTCCATTCCACGTAAGTGGCATTAGAAGAAGTTAGTGCAACGAAGGGAATAGCCACTTTTTCGCAGGCAATTGGCGGATCATCAAAGCTCACCGTTGGCGGCGCAAAGACCTCTAATTGTTGCGAAAGGGTAGAGGTGCAGCCGCTCGAACTGGTGACGGTCAGGGTCACGGTATAGGTTCCGGGGTTTGCAAAAATATGCGTTGGATTGGTTGCTGTCGAGGTATTGTCAATGCCGCTGGCCGGGTCGCCAAAATCCCAGGACCAGGAAGCGATGCTGGTAATGGGCAGGAATGTAGATAAATCAGAAAATTCGATGGGGGCATTTGGGCAGGCGCCGTCCCACTCAAAAGCAGCCGCCAGTTCGGCAGTGTCCACTTTTAAATCCCAGCACAATTGCATCGGATTGGCGCCGACCTGTGTTTGCGCGCGCACCCAAACCCGGTAAAAACCAGCCCGTGAATACGTATGGCTGGGGTTGAGGAGGTTAGAAAAGTTATTGGCGCCACTTAAAGCGTCATCGAAATACCATTCGACGGTGCCTGGAACCAGATTGGGAATATTGGCCACAAAATCGCTGGTATTGCACTCCGAAGTCGGATTGATGGTCATTTGCACTTCGGTACCCGGCATGCAGGTAGAACCCCCGCCGCCGCCCGGGCTGCCACCGCCACCGCCACTACAAACGCCTGTGGCTGCACAGCATTCATAAAATAACTGCAGATTGGAAGTGTACTGACAGCCATTTGCATCGGTAATGCGCACCACATAAACGCCAAACTCGTTGGTATCATAGGTTGGCGCATCCGTACCCACCGGTGCATTGTTGTGGAACCACTGGTAGGAATAACCTGCTGTGCTGCTTGTAGCATAGAGGGTAACCAACGGCCCATTGGGGCAAAAACCCGGATCGCTTGGCGTAGAAACGAAAATCTGGGATTCCGGAAATCCATCTACGTAGAACGTCGTGTCGCCGGTGCAGCCGTATTGGTTTTCTACCGTGACCAAATAATAGCCCGGAAAGACATCGGCGGTATCGGCATTAGAAATGACGTTGCCGTTTTCGTTCTCCCAAACATAACTGTCAAAGGGTGTTGTGGTTTGAACCGTGGCCGATTCATTGGGACAAAGTTCAGCCGGGTGCAGCACTTCCGGGCGGGGTTTTGGGCGTACTTCCAGATTAAAATCCGCCGTTTGGTTGCAAAGGGCCAATTGAACGGTCGCCGAACCCGGACGATGCCATAGGATTTCCACCACATTGGAATCCGGATTGCCGGTAATGGTTCCTGCGCCCGCAGGTAAAATTGCCCAATCGTAGGCTACCCGACCGTAAGCCGGTGCGCTGAACACGCTGGTTTGGTCTTCACAAACATCCGGATCGCCGGTGAGGGTAAAGGGTGCGATGGCTTGCGCCGTAAAACTGATGGGCGCTGAAGCGCAGCCGGGGCCGTTGTTGTTGATTTGAACGACCGAAATTTCATAAGGGCCGGTATTGCCCCAAAGCACGTTGAGCGGGTTGCCGTAAAAAGTTGTGGTTGTGCCGCCGTTGTTGACCTCCCAGCGCACGCTGTGTCCGGGGCTCACGCCTTCCGCTTCGTAGGTGTATGCAAGCCCCGGGCAGATCGTCGCTTCTCCGGCGATGGCACTCAGCGCGCCTGGGGGCGGCAAAACGGTAACCCGGATGTCATAAACATCGGTGCAATAATTGGCAGGAACCGCTGCGGTAACGGATAACGTATAAACCCCGGGAGTCGCGGGCCAGTTGATCGCTGCCGTCGTTCCGGTGGAATTCCAAACTTCGGTTCCATCCGATGCACGGGCGATCCAGTTGGCAGAAAACGGGGTATTCGTTTGCAGGTCGGTTGAGGTATACGTAGCGGTTTCGCCGGCGCAAACTTCGATTGGGCCGATTGCAAGGTATTCTGGCCGGAAGTTCACGACCAGCGAATCAGCGCCGCCGCAACCGAGGTAGCAATTGTCGTATTCAACGGTAACGAGTTGGGGTTGATTGGGCAGGAAGCCGCCGAACCACTCCACCGTAATTTCGTTAGTCCCGGCGCCGGCGACGATGGTTCCAAAATTAGAAACCGCCCAGACAAAGGTAGTTCCTTCATAATCCGGCAGGGAATAAATGCTGGTTTCACCTTTGCACACGCGATCGGGGCCGGCAATTTCGGCGTTATCGGAAAGCACCGGGATGGTTGCAATGGTGGGTTCCTGGCATACATTGGGGTTGCCACAATTGCTCACCTGGAGTTCAATCGTTCCCACAGGCCCGGTTGGCCAGTTAATGGTGACAAAATTATCGCCTGCCCCACCGCCGCCGAGCACGCTCCCGTTGGCACTGACGTTCCAGATAAAGCTACTGCAGGTTGCATCCGATGTGTACGTCACTGTTTCCCCTTCGCAAACGGTGCCGATGCAATCCAGCCCCGGATTTTCTGCATCCAGGACCTCAATGAACAGGGAAGTCGTATCGCTGCAAAGGCAGGCGTTGTAAGCAAAAAGCGTCACTTCGTACACGCCGGGCGTGCTGAAGGTATATTCCACGTTCGTTGTTTCTGCGGTGGCGGCGCCCAATTTCCAGAGGTAGCTGGTTGCATTCTGGCTGGTATTTTGAAATTGCACTTCCTGCCCCTTGCAAACCCGGAGCGTGTCACCCGAAGCCGGCGGAACGCTTGTAAATGAAGCGACCGGATCGGGGAGGATTTCCACGCAAAGGGAGGCTTCGCCGGGGCAGACGTTGTCTTGTGTAAATGCGCTGACACTGCCGCCGCCCGCAGCCCCCCAGGTGACGGTGATGCGCTGCAAAGAGGGATCAATTTCATAACTTTCCGCGCCGGAAACCGTCCAGACGACAAAACTGCTGGCGCCTCCGGGGGTGCCGGATAAAAAGTAGCTGACCGTGCTGCCTGCGCACACCGTTTCACAATCGTTGGGATCAGGGCCTCCCTGGTGATTGGCGGCAGGGCAAACTTCCTGAACATTGGAAGCGATCTGAAAATTGGCAAATTGAAAGACGGTTATTTGCAGGGTATCGAGCAGGATGGGTTCCTGCCCGTTCAGGCCAAACCCATACAACTCAAGGAAATACCAGCCTGGAAATTGCGGACAAAAGGTGAAGGTTTGGCCGGTGTGGTTTTGGATGGTTCCGGTTGGAAGCAGGAGCGTCCAGCTAAATGGGAAATTGGGGTTGCTGATCCCTTCTGTAAAGTAGGTGACACATCCTTCTAAGCAAAGTTCAGAAGGGCCGATTATTTGAGATTGAGTGGTTTGTGCGGAAACGGGATTTGGGGAAATCCAACAAGCCAATGCCAAAATTATCGCCGACAAGGCGATACGCGGTTTGCGGATCAAGTTTGATTGCCAAATTACTTTTTTGGAAATACACGTAGGGAGTACTGCTGCGTTCATGTGAAACTGTTTTTGAGAATTTTTTTCGAATGCGAATTCGTGTCTGTCTTTAGCGTCCGATCGCTGCGGGGGGCAAGTTAGGGCGTCACTTCAAGTGACACCCTCACTATTCACGCCACGAAGGAAGGCATTCGCAATGCGATGACCAAATTACGAAATCAAATCTTGTATCTTGTGTGAAAATGACTTTAGGAAAGGCCTTTGTGACGAAGATACGAAGAAGGGTTGAAGCGCTGCCTGCCATCCGAAAAGATGGAAAAACACCTCCAATCTGTGTTGTTACGTTTTTGTTTAAATTCGCAGGATTTCTGTAAAAGAAGATTTTTTTTACCACATAGACCACATAGTTGTTTTCACATAGGACACATAGCACAGGGAAGCCGCCTATGTGAGCTATGTGAAAACAACTATGTGCCCTATGTGGTAGATAATTACAAAAAGACCATAATTTCGACCATTATGCTACTGAAAAATATGCTGATCCAAAAAATTGAAGCGTTAACGGAAGCTAATTACGAGTACCTCTTCGCGCTTCACCGACACTACCATGCGAACCCGGAACTCACCTTGTTTGAATTCAATACCGCTGCCCGGCAGGCAGAAGAATACCGAAAAGCCGGTTGCGACCAGGTTGCTCTGTTGGCCGGCACGGGGGTTGTCGCGGTCATCGAAAACGGGCCTGGTCCTACAATTTTATACCGCAACGACCACGACGCCCTGCCGATCCAGGAAGAAAACGACATTTCTTACCGCAGCACGGTGCCCAATGTTGGTCATCTTTGCGGGCACAGTATGGTGCCGGCCATTTCGGTGGGCGTGGTGCGCAATCTGGTGGCCTTAAAGGAGCACTGGTCTGGCACGGTTGTCCTGGTGAGTCAATTGGGCGAAGAAAGTGGCGACGGCGCCCGGAAGATGCTGAACGATGGCTTGTACGAACGGTTTCCGCGTCCCGATCTGGCTTTAGCCTGGCATTGCAGCCCGACGCTGCCCGGCGGCACCGTGGGCATCCGGAAAGGGCCGACGATGGCGTGCGCGGCGCATTTGGATATTCTCGTTCAGGGCATCGGCGGGCACGGCGGTTTTCCCAGCGAAACCAAAGACCCGGTGGTGTTGGCCGCTTCGATTGTGATGCGCCTGCAAACCATCGTGAGCCGGGAAGTGAATCCGCTCGAACCGGCGGTGGTCACGGTGGGGTCTTTTGTCACCAATTCGCAAAAAGGCACGGTCATTCCCAGCGAAGTATTGTTGAAACTGACGGTGCGCTGTTTTTCGCACGCTATTTACCTGCAAATTCTTGAAGCCATCGAACGGATCTGCCGGGGAGAGGCCATTGCTGCGGGTTTGCCGGAAGCCCTGTTTCCCAAAGTGATGCCGTTTTCTTTTTTCACCGAATCGGTTTACAACGACCCGGAACTGACGACCAAAGTGGAGGAGATTTTTGTGGACTATTTAGGTCAAAACAGCGTTCGGGAAGAACCGGCGTACACCTTTGCCGAAGATTTTGCGCACTACGCCGACGGGGGTCGCATTCCCCTTTCTTTTCTCTGGCTCGGTTCGGTGGATCCCGATAAATTTGATGCGGACGGCAAGCCAAAAGAAGTGCTGCCTTCGCTGCATTCACCCCGGTTTTTGACGCACCCGCCTACAACGATCCGGACGGGGGTGAATGGGATGACGTTGGCAATGGTAGGGTTGATGAAGTAAGCATATCTGCAACCTCTTCTTCCGAAACGGGCGCATTTTGGGGTGCATTCTTCATGAATCGCGCTATGATATCATCAAGTTGATCAACTTTGACAAAATCATACGACTTCAAAACTTCCAAAAATGCGGCCATTTCAGAAGCGGGTAAGGTCAATACTAATTTTTAAGAAGCAACGGTCATGGCTTGTATTTTTTTACAAAAATAAGGATTAAAGCGCTCTTTTCAAAATGCTTTCCGTTTATGCATGTGGGGCTTTTATTTGTATATATTTTGTGAGGTGTACATTCATTACTCTCATCCGAAAAACTGAACTTTACGCATTCCTTTGGCGTTCTCATTTTCTTCCAAGACTACAAATACGGCTACTGTGAGTTTCAAATTAGTTTCTCCATTTAAACCGACCGGCGACCAACCGCAGGCGATTGAAAAATTGGTCAAAGGCATTGAGGCGGGCGAGCAGTCGCAGGTATTGCTGGGCGTGACCGGCTCGGGCAAAACGTTCACGATGGCGAATGTGATTGCCCAGTTGGATCGGCCTACGCTGGTTTTAACCCACAACAAAACCCTGACCGCCCAGCTCTACGGCGAGTTTTGCGAATTTTTTCCCGACAATGCCATCGAATATTTCGTCTCGTATTACGACTACTACCAGCCGGAAGCCTACTTGTTTGTTACCGACACCTTTATCGAAAAAGACCTGCAAATCAACGAGCAGGTAGATAAACTGCGCCTCCGGGCTACCTCTTCGCTGTTGTCGGGTCGGCGCGACATCATCATCGTGGCCTCGGTGTCCTGCATCTACGGCATGGGCAACCCGGAGGATTATAAAACGGGCATCATCCGCATTCAAAAAGGCTTAAAAACTTCGCGGAACGGTTTTTTGCACAGCTTAGTGAACATCCTGTATTCCCGAACGGAAATAGAGTTCAAACGCGCCACTTTCCGCGTGCGCGGCGATACGGTGGACATCAACCTGCCGTATGTGGACTACGGCTACCGCATCACATTTTTTGGGGATGAAATCGAAAATATCGAGCGCATCGAAATCGAATCGGGCAAACGCATCGAATCCATGGACACCGCCGCCATTTTCCCGGCCAACCTCTACGTGGCGCCCAAGGAACGGATGCACCAGATCATTCGCGACATAGAAGATGAACTCTACGGCCAGGAAAAATACTTCGAGCGCGAAGGCAAACATTTAGAAGCGCGTCGAATTCGGGAGCGCACGGCATTCGACTTAGAAATGATCAAAGAATTGGGCTATTGCAGCGGCGTGGAGAACTATTCGCGCTTTTTTGACGGACGCAGACCCGGCACACGCCCGTTCTGCCTGCTCGACTACTTCCCGGACGACTACCTGATGGTGATTGACGAGAGCCATGCCACCATTCCGCAAGTGCGGGGTATGTACGGCGGCGACCGGGCGCGCAAGCTGAACTTAGTGAATTTTGGTTTCCGCCTGCCTTCAGCGATGGACAACCGCCCGCTGAGTTTTACGGAATTCGAAAGCATGACAAACCAGATCATTTTCGTGAGTGCAACGCCCAGCGATTACGAACTGGAACAAACCGGCGGCGTGTTTGTGGAACAACTGATTCGCCCCACCGGGCTGCTCGATCCGCCCATCGAAGTGCGCCCCAGCCTCAACCAGATTGACGACCTGTTAGACGAAGTGCAACTGCGCGTGGTGCGCAACGAGCGCGTGCTGGTGACCACGCTGACCAAACGCATGGCGGAAGAATTGGCCAAATATTTTGCAAAACTGAACGTAAAAGTCCGCTACATCCACTCTGAGGTGGACACGATGGAGCGCGTGGAAATCCTGCGCGACCTGCGTCTCGGCGAATTCGATGTCCTCATCGGGGTGAACCTGCTGCGGGAAGGACTTGATTTGCCCGAAGTTTCCTTAGTGGCCATTCTGGATGCAGACAAGGAAGGTTTTTTGCGCAATGCCCGCTCGCTGACTCAAACGGCTGGTCGCGCTGCGCGGAATTCCAATGGCTTGGTCATTTTTTACGCGGATACCGTCACAGAATCTATGCAACGCACCATAGACGAAACCAACCGCCGCCGCGCCATCCAGATGACCTACAACGAAGAAAACGGCATCACGCCGCGCACGGTGGGCAAAACCCGCGAAGAAATTCTGAACCAAAGTTCGATCCTCGACATCCGGGGCAAAAAGACACAGGCTTACATCGAGCCGGAACACCCGAGTTTGGCTGCCGATCCAATCATGGCCTACCTCACCCGCGACCAATTGGAAAAAATGATGGCCGACACGGAAAAGAAAATGAAGCAGGCCGCCAAAGATTTGGATTTTATTACGGCTGCGCAGTTTCGGGATGAGTTGTTTGCGCTGAAGGAACGGGTGAAGATGGTGGGGTAGGGTTTTTGGAGGGCAGAGCCCTCCGAATAGAGCACGCGAGGCGGAGCCATCGCGCGAGCGGGTGAAGCAAGAGGCCACACGCTTGACTGCCAATGGCAAAGCAAAGGTGGAAGAACTCGAAGCCGAACTGATGACCAAGAAGGGTAAATAGTGTTTTAGTAAGTGGGGATGCCATCTGGTATGACACCCTCACTACTCACCCCCCAGTAACAAGCCCTTCACGTCAGCACCAGGGTCAGGGAAATTATCAGTAGCATTTCAGAAGCCCTCGCCCCCCGATTCAGGTCTCAATGACCGCTGAGGTTTGGAACAATTGGTATTCGTTCTTCATGATATACCCCAACTGATTGGTGAGCAGGGTGGTCGCGCCAATTTTAAAGGGCGGGATATTGCTGTGGTGGTGGCCGTAGATCCAATAAGCGGCCTTGCTTTTTTCAATAAAATCGTGCAGTTCTGTCGCAAAACCGCAGTTGATGACGCTGGTTCGGTATTGCTCGGGATAGTGCATAAACGTCGGCACATGGTGGGTGACGACGATGCGGTGGCGGTCGGATGGTTTTGCAAGGGCCTCGCTTATGAAATCAAGATCAGACTGGTGCAGGGCGTTAAAATCGGTGGCTGTAAAAGGCATCCCGCCGTTTTTAATCAACGCAAAATCGCTCATGTTTTGCTGTACGATCCACTCGTATTGGGGCGGGATATGGCTCCATAACGTGCTCAAAATCAGCTCCACGTCTTTGTATACAATGGCCTGATTGCTCACCAGAAACACATTTTCCTTTATTTTTTTGAACAATGGCATTTGTACGCCGGTCAAATCCCAGTAGTAGTACTCGTGATTGCCGGGAATCCAGTAGACCGCTTCAAAATTATCGGAAAGGTAGTCGAAAAATTCGTCGTGTTCTTCAATCAGTTTGAACAACGTGATGTCGCCTGCGAGCAGGAGGATTTCGCCGGTTGGTTGAATGGGCGTGTACTCCAGGAATTTTTTGTTTTCCCGAAATTCGAGGTGAAGGTCGGAACAGTATTGGATTTTCATAAGGTGTAATTTAAGCTCCCAGCCAACGTTTAAATTCCTTTACCCGGTCGCGGCTGACGATGGAATCTTCGTCGCCCGAAGCAGGTTGTAAGGCAATTTTCAGGCGGCTGTTGAAGTAGTCGGAAACCTTTTGCACCGCGTGGATCGCGATGATCATTTTGCGGTTGATACGGAAGAAAACTTTCGGATCAAGGAGGTCTTCCAATTGTTCGAGGGCATAATCGAGGTGGTGTTTTTTATTGGACGTAGAGACTAAGTACGTCAAGCCGCCATCGGATAAAAACCAGGCGATTTCCGGTACGGTAATATAGGTGAGACCCTGGCTTGTTTTGATGATGAACCGACTGGAATACTCCGGTTGCGCCATGTTTTTTAATAGTGCCTGAATGGCCTCCATCCCCAGGGCGGGCGCCCCCGTTTTGCCGAAAAGGCGTTCAAATTTTTCCAGCGCAGCAATCAGTTCTATTTCGTCTACCGGTTTCAGCAGGTAATCTACGCTGTTGGTTTTGAAGGCGCGCAGGGCGTATTCATCGAAAGCGGTGGTGAAAATAACCGGCGCTTCGATGGTCGTTTTTTTAAAAATTTCAAAGCTCAGCCCGTCCGCCAATTGAATGTCCATAAAGATCAAATCGGGCGACGCATTTTGATCCAGCCATTCCGCAGCGTCTTCCACCGAATCCAGCACGTTCAGGACGCGCGCGTCCGGGCGCAATTTAGTCACCAAACCGGAAAGGCGTTTTGCTGCATGGAATTCGTCTTCAATAATCAGATAGCGCATGAATTGGGTTATTACTATAAATTAAGGCAAAGATAATGGCTAATTGGGCAATTTTTTCAACATACAAGCTGCTACAAATATTATGGCGGCGCTGCCGCTACAAATATTATGGCGGCGCTGCCGCTGGGGGGAGTTCATTGGGTGTTTTGCATACAAACATTTCGGAGAGCTGTCACGAAATGCCCATTTTGTTACTTGTTTTCGACAAATCTGACAATTCACATCCCTCGGTGCAGCGCACCAAAATATTTGGTGTGCAGCGCAGCGCAATATGGACATCATCCCCAAAGAAGGCACACCATTGACAAATCTTATTATATTTGTCAAAATAATAATTCCCGGCCAATGCCTGAACCCACATCGCCGCTTAACCTATTCATCATCTACGCAAGGGCTGATGCCGACGCCCTCCCAGAGTTCAAAAAATCGCTCACCCCATTGGTGCGCCGGGGCGAAGTTGCAATAACTCCTACCGCACCAGCACCACATCTCCCGAAATCACCTCCTTCCCGCCATCACTAAAACCCACCTCCAGCAACCACGTATACACGCCCTGCCCCAACAATTTCCCATCTTTCCTTCCATCCCAGCCATTTCCAGGATCGGAAAACGCCCGGTTTTCGCTTTTGAACACAAAGCCGCCCCAGCGGTCAAAAACATAAAAACGAACCACCTGCGCCTCCAAATCGCCGATGGCCTGGGGGCGAAAACGGTCGTTGATGCCGTCGTCGTTGGGGGAAAAGGCATTGGGCAGGTAGATCGGGCAATTGATGCGCGGAATCGCGAACGTCAGGGTATCCACACAGCCGATGGAATCCCGCAGTAGCAGCAGATAATCATCGGCGGCAAGCCCCGTTATCGGAAAATCCAATGCCCGTGCCTGCCCGTTCAACGTCAGCGTCAACGCCCCTGAGCCACCTTCAAAAGCAGCCGTCAGCGCACCGCTGGCCTCCTGGCATTCGGCAGATTTTATGGTGAATTCGCCAAAGCGCGGCGGCGTGGTTCCGGTGATGCCGCGTTGCAAAGCGGCGGTGCATCCGGCGGCGTCCATCACGGTGGGTTCGTAATTGCCGACGGGGAGGCCGGTGAAGGCATTTTCCACACCAAAAACAGCCCCGTCCACCGAAAATTCGAGGGGCGATTGTCCGCCTGAAGCATAGATAATCATTGTTCCGTTGGCTTCACCGCAGCTTGCGTTTTGGATAAACACGCTGTTGAGTAGTAAAGGCTGACTGTCAGCCATAACTGCCGTTTCGGTCAGCACGCATCCGTTGGCGTCCGTGATGTCGAGCGTATAATTGCCCGGCGGTAAATTCATGAAATCGCCCGTTGGTTGGGGATTTCCACCGTTTAAAACAAAACTGATTGGCGCTAAGCCGCCCTGGACGCTGGCCACGATGCGGCCATTGTTTTCCCCACAGGAAGTCGGTGTGACGCTCAGTCCGGAAATAACCGGCGCGCCGCTGGTCGTTACCTGGGCCGTGGTGGCGAGATTGCAGCCTTCAGCATCTGTGATGGACAGTTGATAAGAACCGGGCGCTAAGTTTTGCAAATTCAGATTCGCAGAAGCCGGTCCTCCATTTGCGGAAAGCAAATAAGGCGCCGTTCCACCCGTAATGGCGAGGCTGATGCTGCCATTGTTTTCGCCACAGGAGGCGGGGGTAACCACCAGGGTTTCAATGCCCGGGAAATCCACGCCGAGCGGGACGTCGAGGGTCACGATGCAACCAACCTCGTCCTGCACATAAACGGTGTATTCGCCAATGGGCAGTCCCGTAAAATCGGCAGCCATCTGGTACGTTTGCCCGTCTAACGAATAGGTCAGCGCACCGATCCCGCCCGAAGCGTCCACGCTGATCACGCCGCTGCTGGCCATGCAATCAAACCCGGTGGCATTTATTTCCGCATCAATCGGATTCGAGCCGAGGTATTCAAACATACTGGCCCCGCCGCTCACCGACAGCGGAATATTGCAATAGGGCACGAGCGCCGCATTGGCATAATCCACGCGGTAAATATTGGCGGCATTGTCCGTAAACGCATAGGAAGAAACGCTGTCGCAAGCGGCGGCATCGGAAACGATGCCAAAAATGCGCCCCGGCACGTTGCCATTCACCGCAATGGTGCTGTTGGCGGGATTATTGAGGTCCACGCGCACAATATCATCGCCGGAAGCGGCCATGTAGAGCTGGCCGTTGTAGAAGGTGAGGTCGCCTTCTGCGGCGTAGCCTACGTTTCCGAGGTACGTGCCGGTATTGGTGGCCAAGTTATACGAAAAGAGCCTGCCGTTCAATCCGCAGGTATAAAACACCCCGTTGGCGTCGGCGGCCAGTGAGGTGTACAACTGGCTGGCGGAGTTTTCGAAGGTATGCACCAGCGTGCCGGCTCCGGTTCCAATATTCACCTGAAACAAGCGCCCGTTTCCGCTGACCGAATACAAATAGCTATTCGGGTGGAAACAGATGTCCGTAGATCCCTGCGGCACATTGCCAACCTGCTGGTAGCTGCAATCGTCCAGATCGAGCTGGAAAAGCCGGTTATCGAGCGTGCTCAGGAAAATTTCCTGGCTGAAAAGGAAAGCCGGAGCGCAGCATAACGCGAGGAAGAGCAAACGCTTCGTCGAATGGAAAAAAGAAATATTCATTAAATGTGGTTGTCTATTTAGGAACGCCGCAATAATAACTTCCCGATTTGGGCGGCGGCTTTTTTCATCGGACTTCGTTGCTTCGTCGGTCGCGTAGCTAAGGCTATGCTCCCTTCTCGCGCCTCGTCCGATAAAAAAATCCTCGCGCCGAAAACATGAACTTATTATTGCGACGTTCCTTAGTGTCTGTCTTTTTAGTCCCTTTAGGGACTTAATGCCGGTAGAAAAACATTGGATGTTGCGTTTCGTGCCGTAGGTACGTAATATAATACCGGCATTGCGTACCTACGGCACGTACAAAACAACAAAATTTCGTAGCTACCGACATTAAGTCCCTACGGGACACCGACCACACTCCAAATCACCGTTTTTTCAATTCAAACAAATCAACCCGCCGATCTTTTAAATTTCGGACGCTCCCAAATTGATTTAATTCCCGCAGCAAATCAATGTCCACGTCTGCAATTAAAATCATTTCCGTGTTGGGCGTTGCTTCTGCTTTGATGCCGTTGGTCGGGAACGCAAAATCGCAGGGCGTAAAGACCATGGACTGCGCAAACTGGATGTCCATATTGTGCACTTTGGGCAGGTTGCCCACACTTCCGGCAATCGCTACGTAACATTCATTTTCAATTGCTCTTGCCTGCGCGCAATGCCGAACCCTGGAATAGCCATTTTGCGTATCCGTCAAAAACGGGACAAACAAAATATCCATGCCTTCGTCGGCAAGCAGCCGGCTCAATTCCGGAAACTCCACGTCGTAGCATATAAGGATGCCGATTTTTCCGCAATCCGTGTCAAATGCCCTAAGTTCGTGGCCGACCTGCATTCCCCATATTTTTGCTTCATCGGGCGTTACGTGGAGCTTTTCATAGCGCTCGATCGTACCGTCTCGTTTGCACAAATAGCCTACGTTGTAGAGCAGTTCGTCCTTTATTTCAGGCATACTGCCGGTGATGATGTTGATGTTGTAGGAGATGGCCAACTCTGAGAATTTTTGAACGATGGCCGAGGTGTGTTTGGACAGCTCCCGGATGGCTTCGGGTTCCGACAAATGGTTGTTTTCCGCCATTAACGGCGCGTTAAAAAATTCAGGAAACAAGGCAAAATCGCAACGATACCCGGAGACTGCATCCACAAAGTATTCTGCCTGTTGCATCAAATCGTCAAAGTTTTTATACGGGCGCATTTGCCATTGAATCAGCCCAAGCCGAACAACCGTTTTTTTGGTGGCTGTTTTTTTACTTGGCTTTTCGTAGTAAATATTGTCCCATTCCAACAAAACGGCGTATTCATTTGAAGCTTCATCGCCTTCCAGATAGCCTTTTAGAATTTTAGACGGGTGAAAATCATTGGAGATTTGAAAATTCAAAACGGGGTCGTGGATTTCCTTCCGCCTTACTTTTTCGATGTATTCTTTTGGGGAAATTTCATCGGAATATTTGTGGTAATTCGGAATTCGTCCTCCGAAAGCAATGCCTTTCAAATTCAGGCGCTCGCACAATTCTTTTCTGTAATCATAGAGCCTTCTGCCCAGCCTTAATCCGCGAAATTCTGCCTTGATGAAGACGTCAATTCCGTACAAAACATCGCCGTCTGGAGAATGCGTGCGGAAAGAATAATTCCCGGTAATTTCCTTGTACGTATGGTGCTCGTCAAACTTATGGTAATCCACAATGATGGACAACGCGCAACCTGCGATCTGATTATTAACTTTAATCACCACCTGCCCCTCCGGAAACCGGCTGATCAACGACTTGATGTGGTGCTCCTTCCAATAGGCGTCGGGCATATTGGTGTAGGCTTCTATCATCATTTGTTTTAACTCCTGATAATCGCTCAGCGTCAAAAACTCTAATTCAATATTTTCAATTTTCTGTACCATGCTTATTTATCGTGTTAAAATCAGGGATGCTCTTCCCCGGTAACAATTCAAACCGAGCTTGTTTAAACGCTTTGGATGGGTGAAGGTTGTATCGCTCTTACCATCTTTTGGGAAACCGAAGTTAGGAATTTTTCGGGAATATGGGAGTTTGGTTACCTTTACCTGTCGCAAAACAAGGTGTCATGAAATCAACAAAAATATTCCTTTATTTCATCCTGAGCTGCTGCCTGAGCGCTTGTGGGATCAATAAACCTTCTCCTTCGGACATGAACCCGAACGCACCGCAACCCAACTACAAAGCACCGGAATTCACAGATGCCGGTCGCTTGGACAAGATCAAAAAAGCGATTCCCGAAGTCGAAAAAATATTCCGCGAATTCGCCGAAACCAACCACTATCCCGGCTATGCGTACGGCATTGTAGTGGATGGAAAGCTGATACACAGCGGAAGTGATGGCGTCATCAATGTAGACAGCAGGCAACCGGCAACGACCGCCTCCCTGTTCCGAATTGCCTCCATGACCAAAAGTTTTACGGCAATGGCCATCCTCAAATTGCGGGAAGAGGGCAAATTATCGCTCCACGACCCCGTGCTCCAATACCTGCCCCAATTGGCGCCCCTCAATGCATTGACGAGCGATGCCCCGCCGCCCACCATCCACAACCTGATGACCATGACCGCAGGATTTCCGGAAGACAACCCCTGGGGTGACCGGCAATTGGAAGACACCGATGAGGAGTTCCTGGCGTTTCTCCGGGGCGGCGTTTCGTTTTCGACCGTGCCTGCTTCCGCTTTCGAGTACAGCAATATGGGCTACGCCATGCTGGGCCGCATCATCACGCAGGTTTCCGGGATGCCGTATCAAAAATACATCACTGAAAATATCTTCCAACCGCTGGGCATGAAGGATACGCACTGGGAATATGAAGGCCTGCCCGCCGACCGCTTAGCTTTAGGCTACCGCTGGGAGGACGAACGATGGAAGCTTGAGCCCATGCTGCACGACGGCGCTTATGGCGCAATGGGCGGAATGATTACGTCAATCGAAGATTTCAGCAAATACTTATCATTCCTTTTATCGGCCTGGCCGGCAAGAAATGGTATCGAAACAGGCCCGGTGAAGCGCAGTTCGGTTCGCGAAATGTGCCAAATCGTATCTCCCCGCCTCATCCCGAATGCAAAAGATACCGACGGCAATCCCTGTGCAGCTATGGCAGGATACGGCTATGGCTTAGGCGTCCGGAAAGATTGCCAGGGACTGACGAGCATCGGCCACAGCGGCGGTTTGCCGGGCTTCGGCAGCAACCACAGCTTTTTTCCCGACTACGGCATCGGCATCATTTCTTTTGTCAATCTGACCTACGCGCCGGCCAGTGCGGCTAACGTGAAAGCACTGCGCCTGCTGGTGCAACAGGCCGAATTGAAACCCCGCCAACTCCCCGTTTCCGATATTTTAGCGACGCGAAAAGAGCAGGTAGTGGACTTGCTTCGCTCCTGGGATTTAAAGCTGGGCGACGAAATTTTGGCCGAAAATTTTTACCCCGATTTTTCGCGGGAATACCGGAGGAAGGAATACGAAAAGTTGCTGGCGCAATCCGGGAAAATTTTGTCTATAGAACCAATTGTTCCGGAAAACCAGTTGCGCGGCACGTTCATTTTAAAATGCGCAAAGAAAGACATTTCGGTGTTTTTTACGCTGTCGCCGGAGCGGGTTCCGAAGGTGCAGGCGTTGGAATTAAGCTTGCTTGAAAAGTAAGCGCTTGTTATTTGGTGTCTGTACTTTAGAGTTCGAGAGCAAGGCTTGATTGGCCCCAAAAACGGAAGTTTACTTGTGTAAATGACCGATTTTGGGGCCAATCATAACGCAGCTATCGGACTATAAAGACAGACACTATTTAGTTACACTAAGCGCTTTTCGCCAGGGTAAAAGTCGGCCATATTCCGTAACAAATTCCTGATCGCCGAGGTACAGCACCGTGCTGTTGTCAGCCGCAAAACCAGTTGTTTTCTGCCACCAGGACAGGCCGGAAAAATGACGGGTATTGAAAGTCTTTGAGGATTTAAATTCCACGGCGTTTAATTCGCCGCCCTCTTCAATCAGTAAATCTATCTCGTTGCCGTTGCTGTCACGCCAGAACCAAAATTGGGGACGATTTCCGCGATGGGTTCTCATTTTATACAGTTCAACAAGGAGCATGTTTTCCAGAATATTTCCATAGAAGTAATGCGTTCCTAATTGTTCCTCACTATTGATGCCCAATAAATTGCAAAGCAAACCTGTATCGGTAAAATACAGCTTTGGGGTTTTTATCAGCCGTTTATTGAAGTTTTCATGATAAGGTTGCAGAAAAAAGATTAAATAAGATGCCTCTAAAACGGATAGCCAAGACTTAACCGTATTGACAGAAATATCGGCGTCTTTGGCCAGTGTAGAAAGGTTGAGCAATTGCCCTGCTCTGCCTGCGCACAGGCGCACAAAGCGATTGAACTGATTCAAATCGCCCACATTTTGCAGCAACCTTACGTCTCTTTGCAGGTAGGTTTCGAGGTAGTTTGGGAAGGCTAAATGCGGTGGTGTTCCACGATCGTACAGCATCGGAAAACCGCCCTGCCAGGCCCATTTTTCAGGGCTGAGGTCGCTTGATATATCTGCGGGGAGTTCTTCCAGGCTAAACGGCAAAAGCGTCAATATACCTACCCGCCCGGCAAGCGACTGGGTGATTTTTTCCATCAAAAGAAAATTCTGCGAACCGGAAAGGATGAAATGCAGGTTTTTATTCGCGTCCACAATTCCCTGAAGATAAGAAAACAGCAAAGGAGTACGCTGGGCTTCATCTAATATAGCGCCATTGGGAAACGACTCCAAAAACCGCCGGGGATCCCGGATGGCGAATAATTGCGTATCCGGGTTTTCAAGACTGGCGTAGGGTAAGTCAGGAAAAAGATGCCGCAGCAAAGTCGTTTTTCCCGACTGTCTCGGCCCTCCCACGTATACTACAGGGAAATATTTGATCAGTTCACGGACACTATCGGCAAGCAGGCGAGGGATCATTTTTATGTAATTTTGCATTCAGAATGCAAAATTACATAAAAATTAAAATTGTCGGGCAATTTGTTCCAAATCCATCATAGGCCAAGAAATTTTTGCAAACGCCTCCATCTTTTTTCCAACGTAGGCGAAGCGATGAGCGCCAGGTAATTGTTCAGCCGGGTAAGATTGAGTTGTCGAGCAATTTCTTCCTGATTAAGCCGGAGTCCTTCAAAATCAGGCGTTTCAATTAAGCCTGGGTTAAAATAAAGCAGATCGAGCAGGGTCTTTTCCGGGTCAGCCATATTAAAAGTCAAGTGTTGTTTTTCCACGGGTTGGTATCCAAAAAACAAGCGCGGTTGCACCGAGCGGTAAACAAAATGCCCAACTGGAGTCTGCCATTCCGCAGGCTTGCCAGTTGTGATGGAGATGATGCTGAAAACGCTCTCCGGAATGAAATTGTAATAGCGCAAAGCAGTTTCCAAAGAGATGTAGGAAGGTTTGTGGAGGCGGTTTGCCAACAAAAACAAATCCGCCTCTGACTTGAGGGTGTCAGGGAAAGCATACCAGGTATTGCGCAATTTAAGCAGATAGCCTTTGTCTTGCCAATTGACTAAATTGACGTAGTTGAAATCCGACCACTCTTTGGCAATGTCGCCTGTGGAAAAGACTTTTTGCCCATAAAATACATTTCGGAATTCCTGAAAATTCATTCCATTTTTTTTACAAAAATATAAACTTTTAGGAATAATTTTAGGAAATCAGCACACATTTTTCCGACAAGTTTTTTACCCCCCCACCTTCACATACCGCCCCGGCTCCAGCTCAAACTTCACCTTGCACCCATCACAACAGAAATACACCTTTTCGCCTTCGTATTCCACCACGTGCCTGGGATTGTTCATATCCACCGCCACGCCGCAAACCGGGTTGATGTAAATCATGGGTTTGGCGGCTTCATGCCCCGGGTTTTCAAATCCCGCGAACGCCATACCGGGGTTGGTGCGGCGCATTAAAATCATTTCCGCTAAGATGCTGACCGCGACTTCATCTGGGGTTTTGGCGTGGATATCTATTCCCGCAGGCGATTTAACGGCTGCAATGGCTTGAGCGTCCAGCCCCTGCTGTTGCAGAAAATCCGAAACTGACGCCTTTTTTTTGCGGCTGGCCACAAACCCGATGTAGGCGTGCGGCTTGCGCAAAGCCTGTTCCAGTGCCGCTTCGTCCTGATTGCCCTGGGTAGCGATGACGATGCAGGTAGCCGGCGTGGTTTTCACCTGCGTCAGATTCATTTGCGTGATGAGTTCGTCCACTTTTTCAAAGGTGCTCAGGTCGGCGTCGGGCGCTACGGCGGTGACGCGATACCCGGCAGCTTTGCTCATTTTTACGACGGCTTTGGCAATAGCGGTTTGGCCCATGACCACCACATGCGGCGGCGGCAAAACCGGGTCAATGAACACCTCGACGGCGCCGTCGCTCTGGCAGGTCATTTTGTATTCCATCACGCCTTCTTCTTTATTATTGGAGGGAGCATATCCGATTCTGACCAAGCGGGCTTTACCGGTTTTCATGGCATTTTCCGCTTCTTTCCTGACAATAGCGTCCACGCAGCCACCGCCCACCCAGCCCATGACTTCGCCAAATTGGTTGATGACCGCTTTGTCACCCGTTTTTCCGGAGCTGGGCGCTTCCCTGCGCACCACGACCACCGTGGCAAACGGTTCGCTTTTTTTGCTCAACGTGCGGATATTTTCCAAGTACTGTTCAAGCATCGCTTAGTATATTTTCGAGTTCGAGCAAACTTTCCAAGTTGTGGGCCGACTGAAACACGTCCACCCAGAGCAAGGCAGCCTGCATGCCTCCAGCCAGCGGTTCGTACCCTTTCATGCCTTTGAGGGGGTTGAGCCAGATGACTTTTTTGGCTCTTTTTTGTATTTTAAATAAAGCTTCGCTCACAAGGTTCGGGTCGCCGGTATCGAGTCCATCGCTCAGGATCAGCACAACGGGCGAACCGTTGAGGGTTTGTTTGCCGTATTTGTCGAAAAAGACAGTCAGGCATTCCCCGATTTGTGTGCCGCCCGACCAGTTGTCTGCTTGTTGAGAAATGGTCGCCAAAACCAGCTCCAGTTGATTGGGTTGCAGCAATTTGCTGATTCTGATCAGCGAGGTACTGAATACAAAAGCTTCCAACTGCCGGAAATGTTCGCGCAAGGCGCAGACAAACCGAAGCAGGTAAAAACTGTATTTATCCATTGATCCGCTCACATCGAGCAACACGATCAATCGTTGCTTTTTAGGCCGCCGGGCTTTTCGGAAAAGATCCATGGGTTCGCCGCCGTAGTTGAGGCTCCTCCGAATGGTTCGCCGGAGGTTGATGGGGCCGTTGCGGCGGGTTTCCTTCCTGCGCCGCCGGAGCCTGATCGCCATTTCCTTAAACAGCTTGCGGGCAATGGCTTCTAATTGTTCGGCGTCCATTTCTCCGAGCTTTGAAAAATCGGTGGTTTTTAAACGCTCTGTTTCGTTAGCGCCCGACACGTTTTTGCCTGCTTCCGCATCCTCGTCGGTTTTGCCCCTTCCCAACATCACGAGGGAGGGGTTGGCTTTTTTTTCAACGACACCCTGTACCGTGGTTTTGTTTTTTCGCACGTCCAGGTCTATCGGATTCGTATCCCAAAACGCCATAAATAACCAATCAAACAACCGGCGGTCTTCGGGCGAAGTGCAAAAGATCGTTTTTAAAGCGCTTTTAAAGAGGGCGACCTGAGTCAACAAAGGGCCTTTTGCCGATTGCAGGGCATCCTGGGTTTCCTGTATCCCCACATTCAGACCGTGGCTTCGCGCAAATTGCGCAAAAGCGACGATGCCTTCGGTGATGCTTTTCGTTTCAAATGCCTGCTTTTTCATGCCATTTCGTATTTTCTCACCACAACTTGTCCCAGCTTCGCGGGATAGATTTTTTTACCACATAGTTCACATAGAATCGGTCACATAGATCACATAGGAACTGCTCCCCGGGGTGCATCAGAACTATGTGCACTATCCCGCCGAGTCGGGACAAGTTGTGAAAACCCCTATTGTGAACTATGTGGTAAAAAATTGCCATCTCAACTAAAAGCTCCGATCCCTTCTGCCCGAATCTGGCGGATGTCTTCCGCTGATTTCAGGATGCTGCCTAAGGTTTGTTCAAATGCAGCGCCGTTGACTTCGCGATAACCCAATGCCATCAGGGATTCTGCCCAGTCTATGGTTTCGGAAATCCCAGGCGTTTTGGACAATTTCAGGGCGCGGAATTTTTGGACGTGATGCACGACCTGTTCCAATAATTGCGGCTCTATATCCGGCAATCGCTTTTTCACAATGGCCATTTCTTTGGCAAGGTCAGGATAGTCAATCCAATGGTACAAACACCGCCTTTTCAGGGCGTCGCTCAGTTCCCGCGTTCGATTGGACGTCAGGATCACATAAGGTTTGTGCGTGGCTTTGAGTGTGCCGATCTCCGGAATGCTGATTTGAAAAGCGGAAAGCAATTCCAACAAAAAGGCTTCAAATTCTTCATCCGAGCGGTCCAATTCGTCAATCAGCAGCACGGGCGACTTTACTTCGGCTGTAATGGATTGCAACAAGGGTCTTTTCAACAAAAAATCGTGGTTAAAAATGTGCTTTTCCTTTTCGGCAACAGAAAGATCGTTCCCTTCCTGCATTTTAATACTCAATAACTGCTTCTGGTAATTCCATTCATAAACGGCAGCATTGACATCCAACCCCTCGTAGCACTGCAGGCGAATCAATTCCGTATCGAGCAATTGCGAAAGTACCAGGGCAATTTCGGTCTTACCCACCCCGGGCGGGCCTTCGAGGAGCAAAGGCTTTTGCAGCTTCAACAATAGAAACAGCGCGGTAGCCAATTCCTCATCGGCCACATAGTTGCGTTGCGCTAAAGCCTGGATGATCTTATCAGGATGGTCAATTGCTTGCACAGTAGTTATTTAGTGTCCACCTTTTTAGTTGATTGTCTGCTCTTTAGAGTTCGAGAGCAAGGCACGCGAAGGCGCAAAAATCGGAGTCCCGCCGGGCGGGATGACGCTTTTTGGGCCGAGCGTAACGCAGCTATCGGACTATAAAGACAGACACTATTTATTTCCGAATATTCCTTTGAGCATCCCACCCACGATAGAGCCGGCGCTTAAATCGTTGTCCACCGTCTGGCCGGCGAGTTGCCCTTTGAAGTTATTGACAAACTGGTCAAAAACCTGGTTGGTCACATCGTTGATGAGCCTCGAACCAAACTGCGCCAACATACCCGTAACGCTGACTTCCATCGAAACGCTCACTTCCGTGCCGCCATCCTTTTCAACCAATTGGCCGTTCATCTCCATGTCCGCGCCGCCTTTGCCTTTGCTGTCGGTGCCCACGCCTTTCATGACCATTTTTCTGGTCGCGACGTCTCTTTCCAAAAAAGTGATCAGCCCCGCGTATTTGGCTTTTACCGGGCCAAATTTTAATTCCACTTCGCCTTTGAAGTTGTCTTCGTCTACCTTTTCGGTCAACGAAGCACCTGGCACGCAATTGACAACTTTATCGGGGTTGGTCAGGTTGTCCCAGACCGCGTCTATCGGAAAATCTACCTGAAATGTTTTTGTGATGGTGGTGGTCATGGATGTTTTTTTTTCTTTTTACCACATAGCACACAATAGGGGTTTTCACATAGTTCACATAGGACTACGAATACTTGTCAGAATTCATTGTTTCTATGTGACCTATGTAAAAACACTATGTAACTATGTGGTAAAAAATTTGACACATAGATCGAATATACCCTATATCACGCCCTTTTCCTTCAACGCCTTCCAAACCTTAAAAGGCGTGATCGGAATATCGAGGTGCGTAATGCCGTAAGGCGACAACGCATCCACAATGGCGTTGGCGATGGCGGGCGGCGCGCCTACTGTGGGCGATTCGCCTACGCCTTTAGCGCCAATAGGGTGGTGCGGCGACGGTGTAACGACGTGTCCCGTTTCCCAGCTTGGCGATTCCACCGCCGTTGGCACTAAATAATCCATCAGGGTACCATTCAGGATATTGCCGGCTTCGTCGTAAATCAACTCCTCGTACATCGCCGGAGCGATGCCCTGCGTGAGGCCGCCGTGTACTTGCCCCTGCACGATCATCGGGTTGATGATGTGGCCGCAATCGTCAATGGCGACGAACCTGCGCACGTTGATGCCGCCAGTTTCCTTATCTATGTCCACCACGCAGATGTACGCGCCCGAAGGGAACGTCAGGTTGGGCGGATCGTAGTAATGCGTCGCTTCAAAACCAGCTTCCATGCCCTGCGGGTGATTGGTGTAGGCTGCAAAAACGATTTCCTGGATGGTTTTGACCTTTTCCGGCGCGCCTTTCACAAAAAACTTACCGGGTTCCCATTCTAAGTCGGCTTCGCTGACTTCCAGCAGGTAAGCGGCGATTTTGCGCGCTTTGTCCCGAAGTTTGCGGGCAGCTACTGCCGCAGCAGCGCCGGCGGTTGGCGTACTTCGGCTGGCATAAGTGCCTAAACCATAAGGCGCTGTATCCGTATCGCCTTCTTCTACCTGGATGTGTTCGGCAGGAATGCCCAATTCTTCCGCGATGATTTGCGCGTAAGTCGTTTCGTGCCCCTGCCCCTGCGATTTGGTGCCAAACCGGGCAATGGCTTTGCCGGTGGGATGCACCCTGATTTCTGCGCTGTCGAACATTTTAATGCCCAGAATATCGAAATCTTTGGAAGGCCCGGCGCCTACAATTTCCGTGAAGGTGGAAATGCCGATGCCCATCAGTTCGCCTTTTGCGCGTTTTTCGATTTGCTCTTTGCGAAGGCCGACGTAGTCAATGGCGTCCATCGCTTTTTGAAGACCGGCGTGGTAATCCCCGCTGTCGTAAGTCCAGCCGGTGGGCGATTTCCAGGGAAAGTCTTCTTTTTTGATGAAATTATCCATGCGCAATTCGGCCGGGTCTTTGCCTACTTCGAGGGCAAAGCGGTCGGTGATGCGCTCAATGGCGTGCACGGCTTCCGTTACGCGGAACGAACAGCGATAAGCCACGCCTCCTGGTGGTTTATTGGTGTAAACGGCATCGGCTTCCATGTAGGATGCACCGTAATCGTAGGAGCCGGTGCCAATGGAGAATAAACCGGTGGGAAATTTAGACGGGTTGGCTGATGCGTCGGTGTATCCGTGATCGGCTAAAACTTTGAAGCGGGTAGCCTGTATTTTGCCGTCTTTGGTACCCGCCATTTCGGCGGTGATGTGGTAATCCCGGGCAAAAGAATCGGCTTGCAGGTTTTCACTGCGGTCTTCAATCCATTTCACCGGCGCGCCGACTAAGAAAGAAACCGCAATTGCAATGACATAGCCGGGATACACCGGTACTTTACCGCCAAACCCGCCGCCGAGATCCGGCGAAATGACCCGGATTTTTTCTTCTGTCAAGCCCACATGCCCTGCCACTAATGCAATAACTGTGCGAATGGCGTGGGGCGCCTGCGTGGTCATGTACATGGTAAGGTGGTTGTTCACCTTGTCGTAATCCGCCACACAGCCACAGGTTTCAATAGAAGCCACGTGGATGCGCGGGATGTACATATCTTGTTTGACGACCACCTCTGCATTTGCAAAAACAGCTTCCGTTTTTTCTTTATCGCCTACTTCCCAGTGCCAGATGTGATTGTCTGTTTTTCCGGGTTTATCCGGCCTTAGCACAGGCGCATTGGGCAACAGGGATTTGTAAGGATCCATGACCGGCTTCATCGGCTCGTACTCTACTCTGACAGCTTCGCGGCCATCGCGGGCGGCGTAACGGCTGGTTGCAATCACCGCTGCGACTTCCTGCGCCTGATACATCACGGTATCGGTTGGCAACACCATCTGCGTATCCGACATGAGCGTAGGCATCCAGTGCAGGTTGTATTTTTCCAGGTCTCTGCCGGTGACAACCGCCAAAACGCCCGGAACCTTCAAAGCCGCCTCCGTGTCAATATTTTTTATTTTGGCATAAGCATACGGGCTTCTTACGATGTCCATATACAACATGCCAGGAAGTTTGATGTCATCCACATAGTGCCCCTTCCCCTGAATGAAACGGGCGTCTTCCTTCCTTTTCATGGAATGCCCCATTCCACCAATTTCCTTCGATGTTTTACACTGAATCATATAATTGAAATTGAATGGTTGTTGAATGAATTATACAAATTGCGGCTCGGTGGAGGCGGTTTCTTCCCCCCTCATTTTGGCGCCGGCGTATTCTATGGCCTTTACGATGTTGTTGTAACCGGTGCAGCGGCATAAGTTGCCCGAAATGCCCCAACGGATTTCTTCTTCTGTAGGGTTGGGGTTGTTTTCCAACAATTCCGTAGCGCGCATGATCATGCCCGGCGTACAAAAGCCGCATTGGAGCGCGTGGTTCTCTTTGAAGCCTTCCTGGAGCGGGTGTAATTCCCCGTTCTGCATCATGCCTTCGATGGTGGTGATGGATTTGCCATTGGCTTGTACGGCCAAAATCGTACACGATTTTACCGACTTGCCGTCGAGTAAAATGGTGCAGGCGCCGCAACTCGACGTATCGCAACCAATATGGGTGCCGGTGAGGTTGAGGACTTCCCGGATCAAATGCACCAACAACAAGCGGGGTTCCACCTCTGCTGTGTGTTCAGCGCCATTGACGGTTACTGTGATTTGCTTAAGCATATTGTAAGAAGGTTTTTAATCATTTAATGAGTTTACAGACACTATTTAGCGCCGATTCTTTCCACAGCTTTGTGGATCATCCGTTTCACCAGTACGGCGACCATGGCGCGCTTATACTCCTCACTGCCTCTCAGGTCGGAGGAAGGGCTGCAATCTTCCGAAGCATACTGCGCCGCTTCAGCGATGGAAGCTTCCGTGATTGGTTTGCCCAACAGCGCCTGTTCAGATCGGGCAGCCCGAAGCGGTGTGGGGTTAACATTGGTCAGACCAATGCCAGCCGCTGTGCAATTGCCGGATTTGTCCAATGTCAACTGAACAGCTACCCCGGCGGTCGCATAATCGCCAACTTTTCTTTCCAGCTTGTGGTAGGCATTGCCGGTATTTCCCTCGGGAATTGGGATCTGTATTTCCGTAAGGATTTCATCGGGCTGGAGGGCCGTCATATAAAAACCAAAAAAGAACTCGTCAATGGGAATGGCTCTTTCGCCGTCGGGGCCGGTGGCAATGACGGTCGCATTGAGGGCCAGCATCACGGCCGGGTGGTCATTGGCAGCATCGCCATGCGCCAGATTCCCGCCAAGGGTGCCGCGGTTGCGCACCTGCGGGTCGGCAATCAATTTGGTAACATCGCCGAAAATGGGAAAATGTTTTTTTAGTAAGTCGGAATGCTCTACTTCGGCTTCCCGGGTCAGTGCGCCAATTTTCAGCACGCCGCCTTCTTCTTTGATGTGCGATAAACCTGGAATGTCATTGATGTCAATGAGGTATTCCGGCGTGGCAAACCTCAGTTTCATCATGGGAATCAGGCTGTGTCCTCCTGACAGGATTTTGGCTTCATCGCCATACTTCTGCAAAAGCGAAATCGCTTCCGCCAAAGTATTCGGAGCCTCGTAGTTAAAGGGCTGAGCAATCATAAGCAATTCGTTTTAAATATCAACAAAAGGTAACGGCCTGATGTAGTAGCAGGTCCGAAGTTGGTTTATTTTACCAATGATTAATCGGTTACGCGATTCCCTAACAGGAAGGCGCTTATTTTTCCGAGGTAATTTAACAGACTGGCATTGAGCCAGATGCCGGTAAAAACCACGGCAACGCCACTGTAATAAAGCCACGGTTCTAACCCGATTGTCATACTGTACAATACCAGAGCCATACCCGTTAAGGCCAGCGAGAATGCGTAAATTGTTCTTTTGTCGCGAAAATTAAGCAGGATACAAGCTAAGGTGACCACGCCAATAGCAGCGGTGATCGCAATGGTTAGCGGGGAGACATGGACAGGTCCAAATGAAACAGTTTTTCCGCTACACAAGACCATCGTACTGGAATAAGCCACAATGCAAAACGGGCATTTCGGCAATACTGCCAAAAAAATGCCCATCAACAGTCCGGCTTTTTGTTTAGCCGGAGCTTTGATTTTATGCCCTTTGCAGGGTGCGCACTTGTGAATTTGACCTTCAACAAGCATTGGTCGGTACAATTATAACAATGGTGAAAGCGGAAGCAATTGAGCTTGCTCAAAGCTACAACAGTCACAATGAAAAACCAAGATAATTGTTCGCGATGAGGTGTGAAATCAGAAAAAAAAAGGCGAGGCCAGGTGGTTTGTTCAAATTTAATTTTTGACAACCAGCTATTTGCAGAACATTCAGGTGTTTATCTTTTGACTTAAACCTATAAGTTTTTAAAACCTTATAGGTTTGGCGGCCACAATTATCCAGCCAGGTCGTATGCCCGCTTGATCCACGCAAACACTTCCGCGTCAATATCTTCCGCTTTTTCGATGCGGATTTTGTGCGTACACATCCCTCCTGGCGGGCAGGTTTCCACTTTGCCGGAAGCTTCCACGTTTTTCATATTCAGACCTACTTCTAAGCGGGTTTTGGTTTTGGGTTCCAACAGGCAGAACTGTTTTTTGCGCCGCAGGCTGACCGAGCTGTTTTTGGGCGCCACTTCAATGTCGTCGCCCATCGGCAGGATGCCTGCCATCAGCGTTTCGTAAAACGGGCGCAGGTTTTCTTTGCCTTTGTATTGATTTTCAATCAACTGGTACTTGTCATCTGCCGAACCGGCGTCGGTGCCCAGCGTTTTATGCACGGCAAAATTGGCGAAGCCATGCCCCAGACCAAACTCGTCTTTGAGGTATTTGACCATTTCGCCGTGTTTGGACAAGCCGCACGAGGCCACAATGGCTTTCCATTCGTCGAGGGTTTTGCCGGTGTTTTTTTGAAAGTTTTCGATCATGTTGAGTTCTGCCTGGTCCATATTTTTAGATTTTAGATTTTGTTAATTCAACGGGATAGCTGGACGAAATTTCCTGCATGAATTTATTTCCCGCAAAGAGCGCAGAGGTCTCGCAAAGGGCGCTAAGCTGGGATCACGCTTTGCGGCCTTCGCGTGTCCTCCGCGTTCTTCGCGGGAAACCACTCATCTCCAAAGGCCGAGGATAACGCCCATCACTACCAAAGCCACAGTGACGTAGCCCCCATTGATGAGCATGTACCGCGTACTCCGGTATTCAAACAACCCGACCATAAACAACCCGGAAGCGGCCCAGCCAAAACCAGCCAAAAACCCGGCTAAGGTCGCGAACGACAAGGTAACACCATCGGCGGCAAGAAAAGAGGCTAAATTAAAAGACATTACCAGACTCCAGAAAAATGCGAAGCCAAAAATCCGGGCTGCCCCGCCTTTTGCTTTCAGCATTTCTTCTGTAAATCCGTTTTCTTCCATCCACGCTTTGCCAAACAGCAAAGGCGAATACCACAGGGCGCCGAGCGCGAAACAAGCTAAGGCCGCTACGAATACAGCGGGAAAGTTAATGAGTTCCGGTTTCATGTTCTGTTGATTTTAGATTTCCAACAAACATATCCCCCAATACCCGAACTTTGCCGCACAACTGCCCGAAACCGGAAATGGGGTGACTGAAACCGGAAAAAGGGGCACTCACTCAAATGTTTTACTACATAGGTGAATGTTTTTTACCACAATAGTTCACATAGAGGTATTCACATAGGACACATAGACCGGGGAGCCGCCTATGTGATCTATGTGAAAAAAAACTATGTGAACTATGTGGTAAAAAAAGACCGATGTGGTAAAAAAAATATCTATATGGTAAAAAAAGACATCGGCGACATCCGCATCATGAAATGGATTGTCCCCTGGTTTGGGGTCATCATCCCCAACCTTGCGGGGTTGTTCGGCGATTTGTCTTGGCGGGACTGGCAATACTGGATCGGCTATGTCTATTTCATCGCAGCGGCATTTGCCATCTGGTGGGGCAACCGCTTCATTTACCTGCGCCAGCGCGACTACTACGACTGGTTTAGCCGGCCTTTCATGCGCATCATCACCATGTTGTTCGGGTTGCTGTTTTATACTGCGCCGTTCACGGCAGCCATGTGCGCGTTTTGGTTCTGGTGGTCGGGCGTGCCGGCAGACAACAATGTGATTGTCACCACAGAACTCGTGAATGTGATTGCGGTTATTTTTATCACCAATATCTACGAAACGACCTTCCTGCTCAAGGACTGGGAAGACGAACGCCTCCGCGCCGCCAATTTAGAAAAACTGAAAGCCACCGCCGAACTGGAAGCCCTGAAAAACCAGGTGGATCCGCATTTTATGTTCAATTCGCTGAATACGCTGTCGCATTTCATCGGAGAAGACCCCAAAAAAGCGCGGCTGTTCTTAGAAAACTTAGCGGATATGTACCGCTACATTCTGAAAAGCAAAGACGTGGAATTGGTGCGCTTAGAAGAAGAACAACGGTTTTTGGAAAGTTATACAGCCCTGCTGCAAATGCGTTTCGGGAAAGCGCTGTCGTTAGAATGGAACGTACCATCCGAATCAGAGGAGTGGTTCATCCCACCCATTTCGCTGCAAATTTTGATGGAAAACGCGGTCAAACACAACGAACTCAGCGAAAAATCGCCTTTACCGGTGCGCATTTCGCTCGAAAACGGCTACATCCGCGTGGAAAATGTGAAATCAGCGAAACCGGTTTTTGCGCAGAATTCGTTAGCGGTTGGGTTGAAAAATTTGGATGAGCGGCTTCGGTTGATTACGGGAAAAGGGATTGAGGTGGTAGATGAGGGTGGGGTTTTTGGGGTGGGGCTGCCGCTGGTGCGTGTTGGTTTTTTTACCACATAGTTCACATAGGGGTTTTCACATAGGACACATAGCACAGGGAAGCCGCCTATGTGAACTATTGTGAAAACAACTATGTGGTCTATGTGGTAAAAAACAACTATTTTTGTTAGAAACAAGCCATCATGGAAAATACGTCCGTCCAGTACGATGCTGAAAAATATCCGAATTTCAAGGAATACCTGTGGTTCAAAGCCCACGAGGAGGAATTGATGCGTCGG
>Ga0209573_1000602_pt1 | contig 71791 bp, 70 predicted proteins | sample TNRBio252014_DNA_FD_185870 | JGI IMG/M metagenome (GOLD analysis project Ga0209573, IMG submission 185870) | Wastewater treatment Type I Accumulibacter community from EBPR Bioreactor in Madison, WI, USA - TNR Reactor_6/25/2014_ DNA (SPAdes)... | ecosystem: Engineered > Bioreactor > EBPR >...
TCCTTGCGCGCCTCCTGCACCATGCGGACAGCTCGCTCTCTGACTTCCGGGGAATATTTGTTCGTCTTGCTCATAGTGGCTCCATTTTCTCAGGTTATGGAGCCTCCTCAATTCCCGGGGCGATTCACGGTGTGAAGGAGGTGCGCATCTCTAAGGTTTGAGCTCAGGCCGCGGCCCGTCAGGGACGTCGGCCTGCAGCGAATTGTTAGGTCACAACCGCACGAATTCCTGGATTACGTAAAGGAATACCGTTGTCGCATCTGTCTTCATAGTAAAAGCCCAAAGAGCCGGTGAAGCTTCTGATGCTCGTACATTTCCTAATGAGTCTAAATGTACAGACGTCTCGATTTGAGAGAGTTTCCCGTCAGAAAGAAGCTCCCGGCAGACAATCATGGCAGGCGAACTCTTGCCTGGAGAGAACCTGAGAGAAATGGAGAACTTTCTGCCGATGTACTCAGCCTGGAGCAAGCCGCCATTCACGAGTGCTCTGACCCCGCACTTACCAAGCTCGTCAACGCATACTTGGTCGGACACAATTGCCGATGTCATCTTTCTGAACATTCCCAAATACGCATCGTATTCGGCGTTCCACTTCGAAAGATTTTGCATTATTTGCGAGTGACTCATGAGACTCTCCTTGTGACCTAACGTTTGAGCTCAGGCCGCGGCCCGTCAGGGACGTCGGCCTGCAGCGAATGGTTGGGCGCCCACTCACATGGAAACCAACCGAAGCACGGCCTACGCAGAAGCAGACAACAGGCTCTCATACGGAATCTGAAGGCCGTCATGAAGATTCTTGATCATGCGCAAGCTCAGAGAACGCTTGCCATTCAGAACCTCTGACACGCGCCCACTCTTGCCGATGTAGGGTTCAAGATCTCGCGGACTCAGGCCCTGCTGCTCCATACGGAACTTGATTGCCTCAATTGGGTTGGCAGGACCAATGGGATAGTGCCGGCTCTCGTACACCTCAATGAGGGTAGTGAGAATCTCCATCTCGTCGTATTCGGGCGTTTTCGGCTTGGCTTGGAAGATCTGCTCCAGCCGCTGAAATGCCAGACGAAGGTCTTTGTCATTGCGGATAGGTTTGATGTTCATGGTTGAACCCTCCAGTCTCTTGCTCGCTAGTAGTCGCTGACCGTTGCAGCATCGATCTTGTCGTACTGGGCATGTGAACCGACGAACTTGACCCACACGATTCCGGCGGCGTACTGAACCTCAACTACAAGGCGGTACTTATTGCCGCCGATATTGAAGACAACCCGGTTGCTCCCAACGAAGCTGGCGCTGGCGTAGAGGTTCTTGATGTCCTGGGGTGTTTTCCAGGAGCCCGCACATGCCTCGTCATGCCAAGCCTCAAGCGGGCCTTGAGAGTCGGCATATCGCTTTTGCGCCCAGAACTGTCGCAGGGTCTTCTTGGCAATTACCCGCATAGGCCCAATTCTCCCGAATTGGGAGAACTGTACCACCCATTTTGGGAGGAATCTAGCCGAGTATCTGGGGAATTAGGGCCCAACCCGCATGGGCGCCCAACGTTTGAGCTGAGCGGACCTCCACCGGATTGGCCTGCGATGCGGGACGATAACCTGAGGAGCATCGCAGGCCAATCCGGTGGAGGTCCGCTCAAGCGAAGGGTTAGGCCTCGCGGCTTGGCGGCGACGAAACGGTGGGCCAGATTCCAAGGCGAACATGCCGCTGAACGAGGCGCTTGAACTGCGTAGGCGAGCGTCCGCCGAATCGCGCATGACGCTCGTGGTTGCAGTGCCAACAGGCAGCAACCACGTTTGCGGGAGCGTTAGTTCCGCCATCCCTTCGCGCCTGTAGGTGCTCTGCCGTGCAAGCTCGCGATGGGTCGTAGACAGAGGCCTGGCTCGATTGCAGCATGTTGCAACCGCAGTAGAAGCAATAGCCGTGTTGAGAACGAAATGCGGCTTCTCGCCGCTTGACAAGGGGTGATCGCACAAGAACTCCATGGGGTTTAGGTATGGATCCCGTGCGCCCTGAAGGGGGAAACAACGGCCACTGGAGGCGAACTGCCGTCCAGCCATCAGCCGCTATCGCGTATGTTGCCGATGACCGCTCTGCTCGGAGCGATGGGTAAGCATATCGCGAGAGCCAATCCGCGACAAGCACCTAGGCGTTGTTGCGAGGCCTAACGCCTGAGCTAAGCCGGGCCGATTTGCGGTCTCGGCTTGAGCGAATTGTTAGACCTCTGGGCGATTTGTTCTGACGACATAGGCCGCAATGTAGACCGCCATGAGCCAGAAGAGCAGTGTGGGTACGAAGCCGCTGATCACGAAAGTATCTGGCCCAAAGAACACAGCAATGGGGTCTGCTTCTACTCGTTTTGCCACCGATATGCCTGGATAGTCATAAAAGTAGGGCGTTGGCCAACCAGACGACTCTACGATGCATTCCTTCTCACAACCCATGATGTCTGAGTAGCGGGTTACGCTTTTGGAATTGACAGCAAGGCTTGCGTAGCAAAGGGCGAGGCCAATCAATGCTCTTTTGAGATGGCTAAGAAATGTCATTGAAGAGGTCTAACGTTCGAGCTAAGGTGGCACACCGTTGGTGCTCAGCTTGAGCGAGGGGTTAGGCTTCACGCGAGGCCGTTTTCCTTGAGCCAGGTGCGTAGAGGCTTATAGCTTGCCCATGCCTCGGAGGCTTGGCTAGAAGATAGATGGATATGGTTTGAATGTCGATCACCTCCCATGGAGGGGTGCCAAATGAGTGCATCTCCTCGGGGTAGGGTCTTAACGTAGTATCCGTCACCACGTTGTTCCCAGCCGCCTTCCCAGTCTGGTCTCGTCATGTCAATGTTCTCCTGGTATCGATTAGCGATTGCGCGAGTTATCGCACTTCTCTGCGCAGCAGTAGAAGGGTATGCAAAGCGGATTCCATTCCCTCTTCTGACTCCTCTTAGATGCAGTCCTAGAGCATCGTTGAAACTTTCGCCGCAACAGCGCGTACGCAGTGGTGGGAGGAAGCCGAGTGAATACCCTCAATCCGTAGGTTGAGCAACTTGGACCCATGCCATGGTATGAGTATGCGCACTTGTAACCCTTGATCGGAGAGAGGTAGCGGCGATACATCCTGATTAGACCAACCGCAACGAAGCTTGGGCCGGATTGGATGGAGCGTCTCATCGTGAGCATTCAGTTCCTTTCGTTCGTTGCTAATTAGCTTGGTTGTGAAGCCTAACGTAGAAGTGAGCGGCCTGCGCGGCTTTTCGCGCAGGTCCGCTCGACTGCCGGGTTGGGCGGCAGAATTGGTGTGGAGGGGAGGGATCGAACCTCCCTACGTTCGCTCTTGGACCAAGTAGAAGATCGGAACCTTTGTGCATCTCTCGCATGAGGGCGCGAACCACCGACTGGTCTCCACAGGAACGCCGCGCTAACCCACACGCTTTGGAACAACATGCTTGATTTGCTCATGAACATTCTCCCGAGTTGGATAACGAACAACGCAGAGACAAGGCCCACGCCCTCAAGCGAGATAGCCACCGAGGCCTTCACAGCCACTTTTAGTGCCAAGCCGGTGAAAAACAGTTAGTCACGAGGAAGAAATCCTTTCGCATTTCGCGGCGGCACAGGCAGTCCTTGCCGCTTCAGATGCGAGAGAAGGACGGCGTCATGATGCGGTGCCCACCCATCGTGATTGCTTTTCCAACAGGGGTCGCAGGCGAAGATATCTCCATAGAGCTTGAGACGATGGCCTTCGTACCTGTGCGGACCGTGTTGATAGGAGGAGCCGCAGACATCGCACTTAAACATGAATTTCTCTTCAGGCATGGTGCCTCCAAGTGTGCCGCTGGTCTGACGCCCAACGGGGCGGAGTTGAGCGACACCCGCGCGTGGGTGGAGCGCACGGAGTGCGCGATACCTCAAGCGGGCGTAGCGGCGAAGCTGTGTCGCTCGAACGGAGGGATGGACGGCGCTTCGCGCCGGACAAACCCCGTTCGATCAACTCCGCCCCGATGGTCGGCGCGAAGCGCCGACCATCTATTAATTAGACACCCTAAAAGGTGTGTTATTTTACGTCTCATAAGTGTATATTAAGAAAATCATAAATCTTTATTTTTTAAATTAATATCTTACAGATATAGTGACTCCCTAATGAATGGGAAGATTACCCCTCAAACTGTCAGTAGTCAATCTCCCAAATTACTAGACAGAGTACGTGAAAAAATTAGATTCAAGCATTACAGCATCCGCACCGAGCAATCGTATGTCGATTGGATTCGCCGATTTATTCTTTTCCATAACAAGCGGCATCCCATCGAAATGGGGCCTACCGAAGTGGAAGCCTTTCTCACGCACTTGGCGGTGCAAGGCAAAGTGGCGGCCTCCACCCAAAATCAAGCTCGCAGCGCCCTATTATTTCTTTACAAGGATGTGCTCGGCCAGCCGCTGCCTTGGCTGGATAATATCGAACAAGCCAAACGATCACAGCGGCTACCCGTGGTATTGACTCATGCAGAGGTCAAAGCCGTCCTGTCAGGGTTGGATGGAACCCACCGGCTGCTGGCGAATCTGCTGTATGGAACCGGGATGCGACTGATGGAAGGAGTCCGATTGCGGGTTAAGGACATCGACTTTAACCAGCGCGAGGTTGTCGTGCGCGACGGTAAGGGCGGCAAAGATCGCGTTACCCCGCTGCCCGCCACTTTGATCGAACCGCTGCAAGGCCACCTGGCGCGGGTTCAAAGCCTGCACCATCAGGATTTACAGGCGGGATGCGGGGCGGTTTATCTGCCGGATGCGCTCGAAAGAAAATACCCCAACGCCAACCGTGAATGGGGTTGGCAGTACGTGTTTCCCTCCCGGCAACGCTCGGTCGATCCACGATCCGGCGTCACGCGCCGCCACCACGCTGATGAAAAAGGCATCCAGCGGGCCATGCAAAAAGCCGTGCGGGAAGCCGGTCTGGCCAAGCTGGCCACCCCCCACACCCTGCGCCACAGCTTCGCCACCCATCTGCTCATGGCCGGCTACGACATCCGCACCGTGCAGGAACTGCTCGGCCATTCCGACGTGCGAACCACCATGATCTACACTCACATTCTCAAGCGCGGCGGCAAGTCGGTTATCAGCCCGCTCGACAGCCTGTAGCATCGCGGAATCGAGCGTCGCCTCACGGCATTCAGCAGCGCAAATAGTCTACCAAAGCGCCCTCTCACAACCGCTCGGTTTGGCTATTGATTTCCTGAGAGGCTTCTTTGCGCAATCTGGGCGCAAGCTGGCGGTATCATGTTCCGCTTACGATAGGAGATGAAGCAAATGCAGCCCGCCACTACCGCCACGATTGATCTTGCCGCGCTCCGTCACAATCTCGCGCGCGTCCGCGCCGCCGCGCCCGGCTGCCGAGTGGCCACCGCCCTCAAGGCGAATGCTTACGGCCATGGGTTGTTGCGCGCTGCCCGCGCGTTAGATAACGCGGATGCCTTCGCCGTGGCGCGCTGCGATGAAGCCTTGGCCCTGCGCGAAGCCGGCATCGGCAAACCGATTGTTGTGTTGGAAGGCTTTTTACAGCCGGAGGAAATCGAGCGCTGCGTCCAGCATCAACTGCAAGCCACGATTCACCATGAATCACAGGTGCGGATGCTGGAACTGGTCAAACTGGATCGACCGATCAATCTTTGGCTTAAGATCGATACGGGGATGCACCGCTTGGGTTTCTCCCCCCAACAAGTTCCATCAGCGCTGGCGCGCTTGGCGGCGTGCCCAAACGCCGCCCCGAACCCGCGCCTGATGAGCCATCTCGCCAAGGCGGATGATCGAGATGATCCTTATACGCACTATCAGCTCGATACCTTTAAAGCCGCGATTCAGGGAAAGGGAGGGGAGCGCTCCCTAGCGAACTCCGGCGGAATTTTGGGCTGGCCGGAAACCCATTTCGACTGGGTGCGTCCCGGCATCATGTTGTATGGCTGTTCGCCGTTCAATCAAGGGGTTGGCGCGGATGTGGGCTTACGGCCGGTGATGACTTTGGCCAGTCGGCTGATTGCCATTAATCACTACGCAGCGGGCGAAGCCATCGGGTATAGCGGAGTCTGGCGTTGTCCGCGCGATAGCCGCATCGGTGTGGTCGCTATCGGCTATGGCGATGGCTATCCCCGCCATGCGCCATCGGGTACGCCAGTATGGGTCAACGGCCAGCGCGTTCCATTGGTGGGTCGGGTTTCGATGGATCTGATTACCGTCGATCTGAGCGATCTGCCAGCGGCCCAGGTGGGCGATCCCGTGGTGTTATGGGGGCGCGACCTGCCCGCCGAGGAGATTGCCGCTAAGGTTGGAACCATCACCTACGAGTTATTTTGTAAGGTCACGCCCCGCGTGGTGGTGGTCGAAACGGATGAGGGCTGATCGCCTTGATCACGTTAGCCCGTCGTCGTGCGGCCGGACAGGCATCGGCGGAACAGGCCGGATCGTGTCCGGCCTGCAACGGAGAACTTACTGGCGCAGCTTGGCCAGTTCGGCCTTGAGGGCGGTGGCGGCTTCGCCCGCCGGGCCGATGGAATATTTCTCCACGACCGGCGCGACTTTCTCGCGCAGTTTCGCCATCTCAGCCTCTGGCAATTCGGTCACTTCCCTGCCGCTCTTCTTTAAACCCGCCAGCGCTTTCGTTTCCTCTTCGCGGGCGAGCTTGCGCTGGAACTGGGTCACTTCAGCCACGGAGTCGGTGAAAATCTTTTTTTCCTCGTCGCTGAGGCCATCCCACAGTTTCTTGCTCATGATCACTGATTGCGGGTTATACACAGGCCGCGTTAGCGCCAAATATTTTTGCACTTCGTTCATCTTGTTGGCGAAGATGACGGTCAGCGGGTTTTCCTGACCGTCCACCGCCTTCTGCTCCAGCGCGGTATACACTTTCCGGGAAGGCGAGCGTGACGGGATTGGCGCCGAGCGCCTTCACCCAATCCAGGTTAATGGGGTTGGGGATGACGCGCAGTTTCAGACCGGCGATATCTTCCACTTTGTTGATGGGGTGCCGGCCGTTGATGATGTTACGGAAGCCCAATTCCCAATACCCCAATCCGATGATGCACTTACTTTCCAGCTTGGCGTGCAAGCCCTTGCCGAAGGCGCCATCAACGACCGTATCCGCTTCTTGCGAATTCTTGAACATGAACGGGAAATCGTAGACTTCGAAATCCTTGACCTGCGCTCCCAAAATGCCGGAGTTGAGAACGGTCATATCGATGATGCCGCCTTGCAGCGAAGAAACGGTCTGCAAGTCGCCACCCAACTGACCGCCCGGAAACACCTTGATTTTGATCTTATTGCCCGATTTGGCGGCGACAGTCTCGGCCAGCTTTTGCGCGCTGACTTCCATCGGATGTCCCTTGGGATTTTGAATGCCCAGCTTCAAACCGCGCTCTTTGATCTTGGCCTGTACGGCGTTCATGGCCAGCATCGCGATTACCGCATCCAGCACGTCGACACATTCCGCGCGGCAGACGGCGGCGCACAGCTCGATGACCTAATCCTCAGCGATTGCGATGGGATTGCCACCTTCACGGATGGAGCGTCGGGTAAAGATGAGCGGGATCGCGCTAGCCTGTGCCTTGATTATTTTGCCCGACTGCACCACGCGGGCGGTATCGGCAATGCCCGAAAAGAAATCGACCCGCTATTCGATCAAATCAGGTTGTTTGGGAAGAATGGCCGCCAGTTCGCGCTCAATCGTGGCCTCATCCGAGCCAACCAACGGCGTGCAGACCAACGGTTCCTTGTCTGGATTCAGGGTTTTCCCTTTAAGAATAAACGGTCTTGTAACGTCATGGTCAACTCCTTGAGCGGAATGGCGACTAGACGCCACAGTCTTCAAAATAGTGCGAACGAACTGTTTTTTTAATAAAACTGAGTTCTATTATTGTACTAATTATCAATGAGTCTCAGCAAATTTCCCACCAGTGGCCCACTTGATGCCATTTGCCTATCAAGTGACGAACAAATTTTCAAAAACCGCCACACTCGAACCAGCCATGCCATAATCAATATCAATTAGTAGAATCTCATTTTATTTTCGGAGCTACTTATGGCCGATGATGGTGGCGTAGCAGCAGTAGACCGAGCGCTGACGCTTCTTGAGGCGTTCAAGGAAGAGGATCAAAGCCTGACGCTGACCGAGCTTTCGAAGCGCGTTGGTTTTTACAAGAGCACTACCCTGCGGTTGACCGAATCGCTTGAGAAATTCGGGTATCTGCGGCGGTTGGGGGATGGCGCTTTCCGATTGGGGCCTAAACCGCTTTTTTTGGGGTATCTGTATCAGAAACACTTTGAGACGGGCAATTTCGTTCCGCCGGTGCTCCAGAAGATCGTCGATGAGCTTCAAGAAAGCGCGTCTTTTTTCATCCGAGACGACGATAAACGGGTCTGTCTTCATCGAATCGACACGCCGCGTACCATTCGAGACTCCATTCATGAAGGGACTCGCTTCCCCTTGACCGTTGGCGCATCCGGGCACGTCATCCTGGCGTTCAATGGATTGAGCGGCCTTAAATACGATCAGATCCGCGAACAACTGTTTGCGGTCTCCATGGGAGAACGGGACAAGGAAACCGCCGCCGTCGCATGTCCGGTGTTCTCAGTCGGGCAGAAATTCATCGGCGCTATCAGCCTGTCCGGCCCCAAATACCGTTTTGAAAAAGCCAATACCAAAAAAATGGTTGAGGTCTTGCAGAAATATTCTAAAGAACTGACCGAATCGTTCGGCGGGCGCTGGCCTCTGTCCAAGTAACCTCGTAACAATAGCTAGAGCGAGCGCCTCCTAGTTCTCTTGCCGCTAAATCGTGAAGATCGGTGTTTGGAAGTAGGCGATCATTGCGGCGATTCACACGAGCAAGCTCATGAAAATCCTCATGCTCCATGGCATCAACCACAACATGTTCGGCAAGCGCGATCCGAAGCAGTACGGTACGACCACGCTCGACGAAATCGACGGCCAGCTGCGCGAACTAGGCCGGCAACTGGGCGTTGACGTGGAAAGCTTCCAAACCAACCACGAAGGCGAGATGGTCGAGCGCATTCACCAGGGCTATTTCGATCAAGTCGATGCCGTGCTCATCAATGCCGGTGCTTGGACCCATTACAGCTACGGCATCCGCGACGCGCTAGCTATTCTGACCTGCCCGATTGTCGAATTGCACATGTCCAACATCCACGCCCGCGAGGCGTTTCGCCACCAGTCGGTATTCGCCGAAATCGTCCAGGGTCAGATCAGCGGTTTCGGCGTCGATAGCTATTTGATCGCACTGCGGACGGCGGTCGAGCACGCAAAGGCGGCAAAGAACAAATAAAGCTTTGGAATGCTCCGGGGCAAGCGCCGTTGAGGGCCAGGGCTTCCCAGAACAGCGGCTACTTCAGGCCAAGCTGATGACGCGACCGCTACGGGCCGCTTCGGCGATCGCCTCGACCACCCGCAAATTCTGCAAGCCGTCGCGGGTCGTGACCAGCGGCTTGGCCTCGCCGCGAATCACTTGGGCGAAGTGCTCCATCTGGCGAACCAGCGGATCGACGATTTCCAACTTAATCGTGCCGCGCTCCATCGCTTTGTGCCAGGAATGCTCGGCGGGCGTCAGATAGCGGCGCAGGCGCATGGTCGGAATGGATAAGGAGCCAGAGGTTCCCGCCAGGTGATAGCAGTCGACATCATCGGCGTGGGCGGGCTCGTAAATCCCCAGATCGGCCCGATTTCCACCCAGCCGCAATTTGACAAGGTGCTGCGTTACATCGAGATCGCCAAGGCCGAAGGCGCGCGGTGCGTACTGGGTGGCAAGACCCGACCCGATTTGGGACAGGGCCAATTTATCGAGCCAACCATCTTTATCGGCGTCAATAACCGGATGCGGATCGCCCAGGAAGAGGTGTTCGGGCCGGTGCTGGGCGTGATTCCGTTCAAGGATGAGGAAGACGCCATTCGTATCGCTAACGACGGTCCCTATGGTTTGGCCGGCGCGGTGTGGACCCAAAGTTTGAAGCGCGCCCTGTTTGTGATCGAGCAGCTGAAGGTGGGCACGGTTTGGGTCAACAACTACCGCGCCACCAGTTTTACCGCACCGTTTGGCGGCTACAAACGTTCCGGCATTGTCCGCGAATCGGGCCTGGAGGCCGTCCGCGACTATCTGGAAACCAAATGTGTGTGGATTTCGTCGGATATGGATGTTCCCAATCCGTTTATCCGCCGCTGATCTGGTGATTTTTGAACCTTACCTTTTAACCACCTGTAGGAGGTATCCATCATGGCTGCTGATACGAGCACCGAAAGCAAGGGTTTGCCTCCTGAGCAACAGCAGGAACTGGACGAGGTTTTTGTGCGCGCCAAGCAGGCGCTCGCCATCATCGAAACCTACGACTAGGCGCGCGTTGATCGCCTGTGCCAAGCCGTCGCTTGGGCGGTCGCCAATAAAAAGACCTTTACCCAGCTGGTGGCGATGGGTATCGAGGAAAGCCGTCTGGGCGGCGCCGAGAGTCGCATGGGCAAGCGCATGAAAATCCGCGGCGTGCTGCGCGATGCGCTGCGCCAGAAGAGCGTCGGCATCATTGCGGAAATCCCAGAGAAGGGCATCGTCAAGTACGGCAAGCCGGTCGGCATTATCTCCTGCATCGTGCCGACCACCAACCCGGACTTGACCCCAGCTTATGAGGGGAAACAAAACACCGCCGCCGCAAGCTGGTGGGAGCGATCCGCAAGAAGAATAGCAAACGTCTCTACTGGCTACCATCCAAGCCATTGGCGCGCTTTCAGGACCACAACGCCCACCGCTCTTGCGCCAGTACAGTGCCTGCGATCAAGGCGTTTGTCGTGCCATGCGCCAAGACGGCGTCACCCAGTTGGCCCCGTCGGCGCAACGCGAGCGCATAGGCCATGCCAGCCAGCGTACCCGCCAGCCAGCGCCCGTGCAGTAGGCCAAACAGCACGGACGAGACCAAGAAGGAGAACCAAGTGAACCGCGTGAAAGAGACTTTTTCGAAATCGCGCGCGATCAATTTACGTAGAATGTAGCCGCGAAAGGCCAATTCCTCGACCAAGGGTACGATGAGGACGGAGCCGAAAACACGAAAAACCAGCCAAATTGCCGCCGGTCCCGCAGAGATTTCCGCCAAGCTCAGCGCCAGCTGCGTTTTGCGGCTATCAGCCGCTGGTTCAAGCAGCAGCCATAAGCCGAATACGGCCACGCCAATCCCTATCGCCGTCCAGGAATAACGCCAGCCGAGCGAGCGGTACGCCTGGCGGTAATGCCAGAGAGTTGCTGTAGCCGCGATCACCCCGAGCGGATAGAGCCAGTCGAAGCCGGTGGAGAAGGCCGCCGCGCCCATTGATGCGCCAATCCAGACCATCAACGGAACCAGCAGGGCCGTGGCCAGCGGGGAGCTGTTGTCCGTCACCGGCGGGCCTGATCCGGCGGCGCTGAGAAACCATCTTCGATGCGACAGCGCGATGGCTCCGAAGGCGATCAGGATAAAGGCGATCCAGCCGCCATGGGCGTGAAAGCCTTGTAACGCAACTTGCGGGGAAGAAAAAGTTCCGATCAGAATCAGTCCGGCGATACGGACGGCGTTGGCTAGCCATATGGCTATTATGCCCAAGGGAATCAGCCAAAATGCTTGCGGGAAACGAAGTTGGTCACGGAAGGCCCAAAGGTAGATTGAGAGAAAGACAGTGATCAGGGACATCCCCTCGACGCCCGAACACGCGTAACTAATTTCAACATAAAAAGAGGCGGTGCCCACCACGGAGGTTTCGGGTTCGTAGACTAGATCGGAATAAACCCCAGCGAGCAGTCCATGGACGAGCTGTAGCGTCAAATTGGATAGAACGTTCCAAAGCTCGAGCTGGGCGAGGGGTGCTTCTTGTCGAACGAGCATCCCAACCAGCACCCAAACCGCTAATCCCAACAGAACTCCGACGGATAATGCCGCGCGCTCTTGGCGGAGCAGTCGCAACCAAAAGTCGATTGGAGCGACAGCGAGCAGCCATAAAAAGAAGGTTGCGCTTGCCAAGACGAACCACACCGTAAACCAAGCTGCCGAGAGGCGGGCCGGCACGGTGGGCTTTTGAAAAATGAGCGTGGTGACAACAACAAATCCGATCAGCGCCAGCAGGTGGTAGCCTAGCCAAACTATCCAGCGATACTGCCGCGAATAGTTCTGTAGCTCACTGAAGAGGCGCTGAAAGTGCGGAAGTGGTTGCGGCCGCAGGCTGAAAATCAAAAAGACAGTGCCGATCGACCAAAGCGCGATGTGCCAGATCTCTTTTGAATGGGCGAACAGCCATGCCGACCCGCGGGTTTCATTGCCGGTGAGGGGGACTTCAAACCAAGCGGTGATGACTTCAAGCTCAATGGCTAGGAGCGTCAGCAGAAATAGCCATCGGCTTATTAAGTAAGATACAGTGGGGGCAGCGCTCGGCGGTTTAGGAGCGGCGGAGAATCCTAGCCGCCGAATAATTCTACGGAAAACAACCACCTTGCCTCGCCTCTAGGGCTTGGTTCGGCTTTGGCGCGGAGTTTGCGCGAAGTTTCTTAGGAAGAACGCCGACGCTTTTCCGCGGCTAGCAGCAAACCACCAATCAATAAGGCGATGGCGCCGCCGCCTGCGCCCACATCAATTTCTGGTACTTTTGGCGCACAGCCTCGAGCTTTCCCTCCGCTGTTTAAACAGCCCTTTTCGCTAGCGTCGGCCCAACAATTGCCTGCAACGAGTTGCAGCGCAACAGCGCTAACCACCAAAGCCGATCTTAACTGTTTTTTCATGGTGACTCCTGGCCTCTATCAGTAATCCCCCAGTTGCAAAGAAGCGCTTTAGTCATAATCCATGCTTTAAATTTCATTGATTAATGCATTGTTCTGACTTATTACAAACAACATAACGCAACACGAAATGGCCCGCAACGACTAGCAGATAATGAGTTGACCCTAAAGACATTATGCTCTGTCTCATCGCTCAACGTTGATCGATACTATCCACGGCGCTCTCCCAGCGCTATCCAACGGTGTATATCGATATAAAAAATCGATCATTCAAATTTTACAGGTGCCCATGTAGCATATTCCGGCAAGACGCTTTCGACCCCCTCATATGCGGATCTTCATGGAATGAGGCTGCCACTCCTCATCAAAAGTTCCATTCCGACCAGCGCCGTGAGGGGACATAGCCTTTTTCAACTGAAGTTATCGCAATGAAAGCTTTTAATACCGAACATGTGCTCGACGTTCACCACTGGAACGAAACCCTCTTCAGCTTCAAAACCACTCGCGATCCGGCGCTTCGCTTTCGTAACGGTGAATTCGTCATGATCGGTCTAGAAGTGGAAGGACGACCGCTGATGCGGGCTTACAGCATTGCGAGCGCCAACTATGAGGAACATCTCGAGTTTTTCAGCATCAAGGTGCGCAACGGCCCGCTGACTTCCCGCTTGCAACATCTGAAGGAAGGCGACTCGATTCTGGTCAGCCGCAAGCCGGTGGGTACGCTCGTGATCGATGATCTGCTACCCGGTCAGCGGCTGTATTTGCTCGGCTCAGGCACCGGTTTGGCGCCATTCCTGAGCATCATCAAAGACCCGGCGACTTACGAGCGGTTCGACAAGGTGCTACTGGTGCATGGCGTTCGTCATATCAGCGAGTTGGCTTATGCCGATTTTCTCAAGGAGGAATTGCCGCAAAACGAGTTTCTGGGGGAAGCCATCCGCGAAAAGCTGATTTACTATCCCACGGTGACTCGCGAACCTTTCCAGAATCGCGGTCGGCTGACCCATCTGATCGAAAGCGGCAAGTTGTTCACTGACCTCGGCCTGCCGCCGCTCGATTCCGCTCAGGATCGGGTGATGATTTGCGGCAGTCCTGGGTTATTAAAAGATACCTGCGCCCTGCTGAACGCGCTGGGGTTCACCATCTCGCCGCATACCGGCGTGCCGGGCCATTATGTGATCGAACGGGCCTTCGTGGAGCGCTAGCGTTGGTTGGGATTGATCGGACGAACTTGAGATAGATCGTTAGCGAAAGGCCGATGCGGCGAACCCGGCGGAACCCGGCGGAACCCGTTATGATAGACCCATGAAACGACATGGGTTTTTCTGGACAGTGATTGCGTTAGGCGTGTTGGCGGGTATCAGCGCCGTGGCCTGGCGGTTGTTTGGCCCGGTGACCGTGGAAATCGTGCATCCAACCCGAGGCCCAGCGGTGCGGGCGGTTTACGCCACCGGTACCGTCGAACCGGCTGTGATGTTGCCGATAGCGCCCCGTACCGCGGGCCGACTGGTGGAACTCAAGGCGGAGGAAGGGGCGCAAGTCCGTGGCGGCCAGGAGCTGGCCCGGCTAGAAGATGCCGATCTGCAACGCTCGGTGGACGAACTGATGGCGCGGTTGCAATTCGCGAAATCGCAGCTCGACCGCGCGCAGACCTTGCTCGATAAAGGCTTGGGGACGGTGCTGGAACGCGATCGGGCGCGTTCCGAGTGGCAAGCGGCGGACGCCTCGGCCGCTCGCGCCCGCGCGCTGCGTGCCTTCATGACCCTGGTGGCTCCAGCGGACGGCCAAATCCTGCGCCGCGATGGCGAAGTGGGTCAACTGATTCCCGCCAACCAGCCGATCTTTTATTTTGCTCGGCGCGAGCCATTGCGGATTGCGGCGGAGGTCGACGAGGAAGACATCCTGCTTGTCCAGCCCGGCCAGCCCGTGCTGATTCGCGCGCCGGCGCTGCCGGATCACGTCATGGACGGCCGGCTTTCCGCCATCACTCCCAAAGGCGATTCGGCCAGCCGCGGCTTTCGGGTACGGATCGAACCGCGCGGCGATTTTCCACTGCGGGTCGGCATGACCGCCGAAGTCAATATCGTCGTCGCCCAGCATGACAATGCACTGTTGGTGCCAGCCACGGCGGCGGTGGATGGGCACGTCTGGGTGGTGCGAGCAGGGCGGTTGCAGCGCCAGCCGATTCAAACCGGAATCGGTGGTGAAGCACGTATCGAAATCCTCTCCGGTTTGACGGAAAACGAGGCGGTCGTCGTTCGTCCCACGGCGGGATTGACAGAAGGGCGGCGGGCGCGGGTGAAGCTTAATGGGCAACCGAGCGCCAAGGCCGGTTGATCGGTGTCAATCCAACTCGGCATTGCCGTCACGCATCTGGTCAATCGCAAGCGCCCGACGCTGGTTTCCCTGATTGGCATCGTGCTTGGCGTGGCTTTTTTCCTGGCGGTATCTTCCCTGATGCGCGGCTCCGAGCGGGATTTCATCAAGCGCCTGATCGACAACAGTCCGCACATCACTGTTTCTGATGAATACCGCAATCCCCAGGTGCAACCGGCGGTGCTACGCTGGCCTGAAGGCGCTGTCGAGGTGCGACGAGTCAAGCCACTGCATGAAGTACGAGGGATTCGCGGCCATGCCCAAAAACTGACCTTCATCGAATCGCTGCCCGGTTTGCGCGCCGCTCCGACGCTCGTCAGCGCGGTGGTCCTAACCTTTGCTGGCCGCACCCAAGGCGTTACCATCACCGGCGCGATTCCCGCCAAGATGAAACAAGTCTCCACCATTGAGGAAAAGCTGATCGAAGGCTCCCTGGACGCGCTGGCCGCCAACTCGAACGGCATCATCATCGGCGTTGGCTTGGCCAAGAAGTTCGGGCTAAGCATGGGAAGCGTGCTGAATGTCGCGGCGACGACGGGCGAGGGACGGGCGTTGAAGATCGTCGGGATCTTTCGCACCGGCAACGCCAGTTACGACGAAGCCCAAACCTTCGTTTCGCTCAAGCGGGCGCAGAGCTTGCTGGATCGACCCAACCGCGTCAACCGTTTCATCATCCAGCTCGACGACCCTTACAGCGCGCGCGGGGTGGCAGCCCTGATCGAAGCGCGCACCGGCTACAAATCCGTGTCGTGGTTGGAGGCGTCGGAAGATTTGATGAGCGTGCTGTTTGTGCGCAATATGATCATGTATAGCGTGGTGTCGGCGATTTTGGTGGTGGCTGCGTTTGGCATTTACAACACCATCTCAACCATCGTGATGGAGAAGACACACGATATCGCCATCCTTAAATCGATGGGTTTTCACGCCCGCGACATTCGCTGGATCTTTCTGGCGGAAGGGGTCCTGTTGGGTTTGATCGGCAGCCTGCTTGGCCTGCTATTAGGGACTGGGCTGATGCGCTTACTAGCGGGGGTGGAACTCAAGCCGCCCGGTGCGAGCGAGTTGGTTCATTTACCGATTTACTGGGGTTACGAGCAGTTTTTGCTGGCCGCTGGGTTCGCTTTGGTCTCGGCGGTCGGCGCGGCGTATCTGCCAGCGCACAAGGCGGGACGCGTGCAACCGGTGACGATCTTGCGGGGGATGGGATGACGCCTGTTCTGGCGGCTGAGCAGCTTGGACGGGTCCTGCCCGGCGAAGTCCCGGTAACTTTGGTGCAAGAGGTCACCTTGGCGGTGGAGCGGGGTGAATTCGTGGTCATCATGGGGCCATCTGGTTCCGGAAAATCGTCGTTGCTGTATCTTTTAGGATTGCTGGATACCCCAACTTCAGGGCGGATTCTGCTTGACGGACGGGATACGTCCGGTTTTGGCGAGGATGAACTGGCGACAACTCGCCTGCAAAAGCTCGGCTTTGTCTTTCAGTTTCATTTTCTCTTGGCGGAATTTTCGGTGCTCGATAACGTGATGCTGCCACTGCGGCGGCTGGGCGCGCTGGCGGAGCCGGCCGCTCAAATCCGGGCGAGGGACTTGTTGGAGCAATTTGGCCTGAATGAGCATCTGCACAAGCGCCCCCATCAGATCTCTGGCGGGCAGCGTCAGCGGGCGGCCATTGCCCGCGCCTTGGCTAACGACCCACCGATCATTTTCGCCGACGAACCGACCGGCAATCTGGATACCCGCGCCGGGGCCAACGTGCGACAAATCTTGCATGATCTCACCCGCGATTTCGGCAAGACCGTGATTGCGGTCACTCACGATCTGACCTTCGCCAAAGCCGCTGACCGGCGGATTGGTATCGTCGATGGCCGTATCGATCCCAACTGGCAGGCTTCCTTGGAACGGTGAATTCGAGGCCCGAAAAAAACCAGTGCGCCGAAAACGCGCCAACGATGTCGTAGTTATTTAGAAGTATTCAGGATTTCGATAGATACCCACGAAGCGTGGACCGCAAAATAGCGCAATAACGCTCTCTAACTTGACCCAATTGATTGATTTAAGAATTACAGCGGGCTATGAATTGGCATTTTATTTGCTTAAATCCGGGTGTCTATTGATGAGCGTTACTCAACAGAAGTGAGTTTCAAAATGCCTGGACCGGTCAATACCCATGTTAAAACTGACCCGCTCGACGATCTGGCCTTACGCCGGCACGGCTTGCTCGGACGGGGTATTAACCACCATGCGATGGTGGCCGTCAGCTACGATCAATTACCTTTCGAAGCCCAGCAAACGCTCGCCCATATTATCCGTGGCGGGCCGTTTTCCCACCCTAATCACGACGGCGGCGAATTTGGCAACCGCTTCGGCGATTTGCCGCGCGGCGAGTATCTGGAATTTACCGTACCCACGCCCGGAGCGCCCAATCGCGCCATGCGGCGTCTGGTGGTGCGGCGGAAAACCGGTCAGGTGTTCTTTACCGCCTGTCATTACGAGCGGGTGGGCGCAACCGGGGGCAACGCCGCCCAGCGACAAGCCGCCATACAGGTTCACGCGCAAACGCTTGATCCGCTCTGGCGCAATGGCTTCTATATCGTCACGGGGCTGACTGTGGAGCAACGTAACAGCATCGTTGCCGCCGTGGGCCTCTTTCCATATTGAGCTAGCTTAAATTTGCGGTGGGCTAACGCCAGTAGAAGCTTAATTTAGACTGCGCGGAGCCGATCTGAGCCGTTTTCTGCTGATTTTGATTATTGGCGCTCGCTGTCACTGTATAAGCGCCCGTCGGTAATTGCGCCAAGAAATAAGGGCCTTTTGAGAGCGCATCCAACACGATCCCACCCTTCGAATCAAGAATCCGAACCTGAACATCGGCCATGTACTCGCCGCCACCCTGGGCGGCAAACATAAGCTCTAAATTAAACTGATTGGAGAGGGCGCGGAGTTCTTGGCGTTCGTCTTCGCTGACGCCACCCGACAAATAACGGACGCCGTGTTCGTTTGTATTCACCTGCGCCGTGCCGGCAGCGGGCGCCGGACGCGGCGCGGTCGATTCAGCGGCGGTCGGGATTTTTTCAGCTTGAGGCGGCGCGCTTAACGGTGGGGGAGGGGTTGGTTGCGCATTCCCTAATAAGGGCAATCCGGACCCGAGGACAAGCATGGATACCGTCAAGCTTATTGCAGTAGTTTTCGTCATCTTTTGCAGTCTCTTGGTCGCTATTGGAATCAGCTAGGGCCTTCCCACGATCTGAGCCACCGAGGAGGCCGCGTTAAATCCGCCAATGCAGCAGTAGCAGGCGAAAGGGTCATGCGGCTACCCAGCAAGAGCCGCATGACCCAAGTGGATGCTTGGGCGTTTTATCCTGGCTCTTGGGAGAAAATCAGCACGCTATAGGGGCCAATGGACACCGAGGCGCTCGCCGGGAGATTGTCATAACCGTTGGCTTCGGCCACAACATCCTCTTCCGCCGTACCGGTAAAGAGCGAACTATAGCCCTGCCAGTCGGAATTGAGCCGCAGCTTCCACTGGCCCTCGGCCGGAAAGCCGACGCGATAATTCTCCCGCCGCTCGTTGGAAAAATTGGCCACCACCAGCACATCATCGCCCGGTCCGCCCGTATCCCAGCGCCGGAACGCAATCATATTCGCCGGATCATTGCAATGCGTAACGTGCACATGCTGCCCGCACAAGCCGCGGGTCTTACCGTCACGATTGAGCCGTAGCCGTACCAAATCACGGTATAAGCGCACGATCCCGCGAAAATCCTTGGAGTTATCCCAATCCACCGGCACCGTATCGCGGAACCAGTCGCCCTCCAGAAATTCCTGGCCCTGAAACAGCATCGGAATGCCCGCCGCCGTAAACACCAAAGCGGTGGCCAGCGTGGAGCGCTTCTGGGCGTAAAAACCCTTCGCATCGCCGCCATCGACCTCTTGTGGTACCCGCGCCTTGCCGTTAGCGACTTCATCATGCGATTCGCTGTAAATAATGCGCTCGAAAGAGTCGATGTTGTAACGGAACTGGATAGCCGCGGCGACCGCTTCCATCGAGCGATATTCATCGGAAGCGAGGATAACCACCTCCCGAATCGGGTGAACAAAGCTGGAACTCCATTGGGCGCTGAAACCGGCACCGCCGTCGTGTTCATCCTTGGTGACATAAGGATCTTTCTGCAAATCTTCCGCGATGGTGATCCGGCCAGGAAATTTTTCGGCGATCTCGCGATTGATCCACTGCAACAAGCTCCAGCCTTCCGGAATCGGCGCGGCGCCCGAACCGTGCTTGTGAATGTAAACCGTCATGTCCATGCGCAGGCCGTCGACGTGATAATCCTCAAGCCAATACAACGCATTGTCCCGGATAAACTGGCGGACTTCGCCCCGGCCGTAATCAGGCCGGGTATCGCCCCAAGGGGTGTGACGCCGGTCGTCTTGGAAGAAATAGATGCCGCCGCCGTCGTTTTCGCTCCAGCCGTCGAAGCGCCAAAGGTCGAGATCGGATGGCCCGAAGTGGTTATAGACCACATCCAGAATCACCGCGAAGCCATTTTTATGGGCCTTTTTCACAAAGTCCTTGAACGCCTTAGGCCCACCATAGGACGATTCCACCGCGAAGATATGTGCCGGGTTGTAGCCCCACGATCGGTCACCGGCAAACTCAGCGACCGGCATCAGTTGCAAAGCGTTTACGCCGAGACGCTTGAGATGTTGGAATTGGCTTTCGACGTCTTTAAACCCCGCGGGCCGATCATCCTCCGGATTCGGATCGTAAAAAGTGCCAACATGCATTTCGTAGATGACCAATTCATTCCAAGGCGGACATTGAAATTGGTCGTTCTCCCAGTCGAAATGGGGATCGTGCACGACGCCGTTACCAATCGAATTGGTGACCTCGCGCGCATATGGATCGATACGGGACAGCTCACCCCAAGGAGTAGTCAAGAGATAGCGGTATTCGTGACCAATCCGTGCTTCGGCCACATCATCATACCAATAGCCGTTATCTTCGCGCCTTAAAGGATGGCGACTTTTATCCCAGTCGTTAAATGAACCCACGACGGCGACCTCAGTTGCATGAGGCGCCCAGACCCGAAAGGCGACTCCCGATGGATGGGGTATGGCGCCCATGCCTGGGTGTATCGCCGGACTATCTTTTTCCGGATTAACGGTTTTGGTTTTTTGCTTTTTCATGTAACACACCACCTAAGAGTTGGAGAACAAAACGTAGTTTTTCACGCAACTGAACCAGCGCCGCTAGCTTATTGATATGCCTTGCCCCTATTGCCCGCTAATTTCGCCAGCAAAATTTTTCGATTGGGTCGTTGTTGGAACTTCTGTAGCTTATTAATGGATTTTAGTACGACCCAGGCAAAATATGAATATTATTGTTGAATTCTTAAGCATGGCGGGATTGTCATATCGCTGCCATAATCCGTTCTATCTGGCTAACAATGATAGTTTTAAGCGCACCAAGCACAGAAATTATCTTCACTGTTTCGCGTCGGTTAGTGAATTCAGCAAATAGAATTTTCTATACTAGATATCCATTATAAATTAATAGGTTGCCGATTTGAATCGCTCATTATTAAGTGCTGCTCTCATCAATCATTACAACAAGAAACGCGGCAAAAATTATACTGAAAAGCCGGGGCTGCTAACGCAGCCCCGGGGTGTTATAGCCCGTAAAAATCAAAGATAGAGCTATTGTCTTGGGATGGCACAGTAACAATTTACTTGCGCTTATCATCATCCGGTTTATCAACCAGGAAAGTCATTCTCATAATGACCTTGTACTGACTGATTTTGCCATCCTTCAATTCAATGCTTTGGTCTTTGATCCAAGCGCCTTGGATGTCGCTGACCGTATCAGACGCTCGCTCGATTCCTTGCTTGATGGCATCATCAAAACTGATGTCACTGGCTGCAATTACTTCAATAACCTTCGCAATCGCCATATTGAAGTCCTTTGAATAAGATTTAAAGAATAATGGCAAAAAGCACGAGGATTCAGGCTAAGATTAAGCCTTCTTGACCAAGCCAATCAGGAATAATAAAACGACCGCGCCTATTGTCGCTGTGACTATCGATCCAATCAGGCCGAAGGTATTGATGCCGAGCATACCGAAGAGGAAACCCCCGATAATCGCTCCGACAATACCGACGATGATGTTGCCGACCAAACCGAAACCGCCACCTTTGATCAGCTGGCCGGCCAGCCAACCCGCGATGGCGCCAATGACAAGAAAAATGATTAAACTGGTAATATCCATGATTAAATCCTCTAAGATTTATAAGACGTTACTCGGGAAAAGCTGGCCAATGCAGGCTCTTTTCCGTTTTTGGAACCTTGGCAAGTCGCCAACGCTTTTTTATGAGCCATTGGCAGCTTGCTAGATCCAGCGTCAGGGTTTAACGACCATCGCCATCAGCATCGCCGGGCAGCGCGCGTTCAATGTGGTGCCAAGCGTCACGGGCCGCTACCTTAGCCTGTTCCCAGGTCAGACGAGACTTGCCCTTGATGCGTTCCCACTCAATCGCGAGGTCGCGCTCACTGGCGTCGAAAGCGCCTTTCAACCGACTCCGTGCGTCATAGCCCAAGCGATAGGCGGGGGCATAGTCGTCGTCGTAGCTGTAGCCGCGAACATAGTCTGGATGGTTGGCGTAAGCGCCACGCCAGTATTCGTCTTCGGCTGCCGGATTAACGACTTCGGCAGCTCCATGACCGACCGTGCCGCCCACCGCCGCGCCCACCGCCGCGCCCACCGCCATCCCAACCGGGCCGCCAATCGCGCCCACCACCGCGCCAGTCGCTGCCCCAGTACCCGCGCCGACGCCCGTGGCTAGGTTATGATCGGCATGATCGTCGCTCGGTTTCGGGTTGACGGCTTCGCCCGCGCCCTTGCCGGCCATGCCGCCAGTCGCCGCGCCCACCGCCGCGCCCACCGCTGTCCCGATTGGGCCGGCCACGGAGCCAATCGCCGCGCCGGCCAACGCGCCACCCGTTGCACCCACGCCAGTGGCTACCGGATGATCGCCGACGGCATCTTCCACATTGCCTTCGAAGCGATTCCACGCGTCGCGCACGGCGAATTTGGCTTGTTCCCACGTCAAGCGAGATTTGCCTTTGATCCGTTCCCATTCGGCGGCGAGGTCGCCTTCATTGTCTTCATAGACGCCTTGATAGCGGCCGCGTCCTTCGTAGCCGAGACGATAGGCGGGGGCATAGTCGTCGTCATAGCTGTAGCCAGCTTGATAGCCAGGGCGAGTGGCATACGCACCGCGCCAGTAACCGTCTTCATCGGCTCCGATGGTCGGATTCACCGACTCGGCGGCTTCTTTACCCGCCAATCCACCGACCACCGCGCCGACCACCGCGCCAACTAGAGTACCGACCGGGCCGACAACCGAGCCGACCGTGGCTCCCGCCACCGCGCCGCCGGCCGCGCCGACGCCAGTTCCCACCGGATGAGCGCCCGGCTCGCCGCTGATCGGATCTTCGTTACGAGGATTGTTGTCGTTCATGGAATCTCCTAAATTGTGATGCGGTTAGATGCGTGAAAATTAAAGTTAAGCCTTCTTTCCCACGCCGCTTGGCCGGAGTTCTGGCAAGACCTCAACGACGCTGATGGGGCAAATGGTAGAGAGCTTGGCTGGGTGCGCACAGTGTCAAATGGCATCTGATGGTCACGATTTAAGCCGATGACGAAGGTCACTTTACTGGCTTTCGGCGATGCCGAAGGTAGCAACGCGAGTCTCAATCACGTCGTAATGAGCGTCTTCCGCAGCCCTAAAGAAGCCCACTGTTGAGAAGCTGAATGGATGGGGCGCAAACCGCTGGATGAGATCTTAAGAAGGGTCCGGCCTACAAAGTCCGGCAAGAATCAACGCCGCCGCTTGGCGGCGTGCATCGCTAATTCGATACGGCTGCGAGCGTGCAGCTTTTCCATGATCCGGCTGACGTAATTTTTAATGGTACCTTCCGCCAAGAAAATCGCCGCCGCAATCTGTTTGTTGGTTTTACCTTCCGCCAACAGGTCGAGGATGCGTTCTTCTTTGTCGGTCAGCGAATCGGCCGTTGCCAATGGACCGGCGCTTGGCGGCGACTCCGTGGATTTAATCGAGGGTGTCGTTAGCCGCGTTTCTAACTGGGGAGTGAGGGTAGCACTGGAAGGGGTTCCAACAGTCGCGTTGTCGGTCGGTCGGGCGTCGGCCCTCGCGGTTGAGCCAGCAAAGCTGCGGAATTGATCCATCACCTTGCGGGCAATGGTCGGCGATAGGCGCGACTCCCCGCGTCGGACCGCTCTCAGCGTCTCTAGCACATCCGCTTCGGAAGCATCTTTGAGCAAGTAGGCTTGCGCACCAGCGCAGATTGCCTCGAAGACCAGCTCATCATGGTCGTACGTCGTTAGCACCACCACGCGGGTTGCGGGTAGCTTTGCGGTGATTTCGCGAGTGGCCACAATACCGCTGGCGCGCGGCATCTGGAGGTCCATCACGACAATATCGGGTTGGGTGGCCAGCGCTTGCTCGATGGCTTCCAGACCATCCGCCGCTTGGCCCACAACCTCGATATCCGCTTCAGCTGCTAGCATCATCGCCAGCCCACGCCGAATCAGCGGCTGGTCGTCGACGATCAATAGCCGCAGAAGATAGGCACCGTTATCAAACGCATCGCCGTCACTGGCGTTCTTGGTCATCATCTTGCTTCGATGGCGAGGAAACGCTTGTTGGCTGAAATGAGGCGGATTTTTTTAAGCATGCATGCATTTCTCCTACTAAACGGGAGGGCAAACGCGCGGTTAAAAAACGTAACACCGCTTTAACCGCTAGCGTTGCCTGCGCTGGTGGCAGCTTGGCTGCGCGAGCCACCTCCTGGGTTAGTTCGTCTATCATGTGCGCGCCTGCGTCCCGTTTAGAATGTTGGCTTGAATAAAAGCTCAACCCAACTACTAGAGAATTTAATGAATGCGGTAGTTTATTGTGCAGATATCCATTCCGCGATCACAGTGGCGAACGACACTTGATGGTGACGATTTTACATGACCAAGGTCACTCTATTGACATTCGGCGCAACGGGTCAGTGCAGGATTAATTCATGAGTCTCATCCAGTATCTTAACCCGCAACGCTACCTGAGCGCCGCGCTTGGGTGGGCGGTATTCCTCATTATTTCGGTTGCGGCGCTGGTGGGAGCGAATCTGGCCGCCAAGGAAGCCGCCGAGCGGGCGCGGGCTGATGCCGAACGCTTGTTGTCTCAGTTCGCCACCCAAATCCGTCAAGCTCTGGATACCAGTCTGGAAAATCGACTGTTACTGCTACAGGCGACCGCCGCCCAGATTGCCGCCGATCAAGCGCATGGCGTCCAGATCCCGCGCTGGCACCAGAATCTGGAAACTCTGCGGGTGCAATTTCCTGAATTTGTCTGGCTCGGCGTGGCGGATGAGCGCGGCCAGATCTTAACCACCGCCGGCCAAAGCATCCAAGACCAGAATGTCGCCGCGCGGTCTTGGTTTCAGAAAGGCCGTGAAGGCCAATTCCTTGGCAGCGCCCGTGATGTCCCCTTGCTCGATGAGCATTTAGCCGATGCCCACCCAACCGATTGGATGCCAGGCTTTGTAGCCGCCGTCCCGCTGGCGCGACCCTCAGGCGAGTGGTTCGGGGTACTGGGGGCACGCTTGTCGTGGGAGTGGATCGAACGCCAAGAGAGGGTTTTACTCAGCCAGCTGGAGACGAGCCGACCGCTTGATCTATTGCTGGCCACGAGAGACAGGATGGTGGTGTTAGGCCCACCAAAATGGCTTGGCCACACCGTAACAGCGGACAACGATCTCAGCGAGGGCGGCCGCTACGTGGTTTGCCACAATGCCGTTCCTCCCGAACAGCAGAAAGGTTTTGGTTGGGTCGTGGTCGTGCGGCAGGCTGCCGATGTCGCGCTGGCCCGCGCCCGCCTGGCCCACCGCACGGTGTTTTGGGTAGTACTATCGGCTGGTTTGATCTCCGCCTTGGTTGTGGTGTTCGTTACCCACAAACTTACGCTCCGTCTGGCGGTGCTGGACACCCAGGCGCAAGCGGTTCGCCAAGGAGGACAGGATAATTTGACCATTCCAGCCGGCAAGGATGAAATTGGTCGCATCGGCGCGACGCTGAATGATTTAGTCAGCCATCTCCAGCATGATAAACAAGCGCTGGCGACTTTAAACGCGGAATTGGACGCCCGTGTGGCCGAACGAACCGTTCGCATCGAACGATTGGCCGAGGAAGCGCGCCATGCGGCGATCACCCGCGAGCGGTTGCGGCTGGCGCGCGAGCTGCACGATACGCTGGCGCATTCGCTGATGGCGCTGCTGACTCAGATTCGGGTAATTCGCAAGCTGTACCATCGCCTCGATCCCGCCGAACTGGATGCCGAATTGGGGCAAGCTGAGGCCGTGGCCACCACTGGCTTGGCCGACGCGCGGGCCGCCATTACCCAAATGCGCCACAACAGCGTGCGCGATGAGGGCCTCGGATCGGCCTTGCAGCAATTGCTGAACCGCTTCCAGGAGCGTTCTGGCGTCAACGTCGCCTTCCACGCCGACACGCAAGCCGCCGGCCTGGCGGACGAACGGGCCGAAACCGTGTTCCGCATTGTCGAGGAAGCGTTAAATAACATCGAGCGACACGCGGAGGCCAAGACCGTGCAAATCATCTTGCAATGGATCGAATCGCTCCCTACCGCAATGGGGTATTGGAACCCTGACTATCCCGCGCAAGTCCGGATTGAGATCGCCGACGATGGTATCGGTTTCGATCCAACCCAACCTTATCCCAATCACTATGGCCTACGCGGCATGCGCGAGCAGGCCGGACTGATCGAGGCGCGGCTCGATCTAAACAGCCAGCCTGGGGCCGGTACGCGCATCGTGTTGCAATTCGAGGCATGAATAGAAGCCGACCGGCTTGCTTTGTTTAAAAAGATCAAAAACTCGTGACTATTTTCATTTTGTCCACGTGACGAATGGCACTGGGAGAGCGAGCAAGGGTTTTCTACAGTACTGGCAAAGCAGTGGCAGGTCTTAGATCAATCCGGAGGCCATACCGATGAACCTTCAAATCCATCGTAAACAGCTCGTATTTTTAGGGTTTGCCGCGGCGCTGGCTCTATCGTCCTACTTGATTCCCGAGCCCCAACAGACTTTAACGTCTTCTGTAATGCCTGATGCTAAACAGCTCGGCCGTTTCGATTTTTCGGCCATGACCGAGGTGAGGGAAACAAAGTCGCCTATAAAAGAAAGCGCGGCTTCTGCCATAAAGTCCAACGCTTCGATTTAAGTTGATGGAGCCGTGGAGGCAGAGCCATGCACTCGACCGAAAACGATCTGGAACCAGAGATTCGCAATCTGGCTCATCATATCTGGCGCGCCGCCGGCAGCGATTTAAGTCAGACGGCGCTTGATTTTTGGGTGATGGCCGAACAGATGGTCGTAGAACTGACGGCGGATTCGGCCCGTCGGGCAAACGTCGCTGGCACTGTGGCGGCCGCGAATGCGACCGCCTGGCCATCGGCGCTACGCGCTCTGTATCTGTATCGGGTTCGCGAACTGGCTTACAGTATGTGGGCCGCCAGCACCGAACGGCACCAACGGGCGCTGGATTACTGGTTAGCCGCCGAAAAGCATCTGCGGCGGTTGACGGAATCGGTGGCCCGGACGGCTGAGGCTAATCTGGGTAAGTCCGCTCTGCTGGCCGAGACGTTTGAAGCCTTTTCGCCGGCGGCTTATCTGGAGCAGATTCGCCATTCGGCCCATCAGCTTTGGGATGCCGCTGGACGCCATTGTGGTTCGACGCTCGACTTTTGGCTGGCGGCCGAGCGAAAAATTATTGACTCCCTGACCACGACCGACCAAGAGACCTGGCTCAAGAATGCCACCACACATGATTGAAGGTGTTTCTTCTTAGATAAGAATGGGTTGGATCGCAGTAAAAATGATCGACTCCAACCCCTTACTTTGTGCTTGCGTTTTTCACTGTTTTAACTCCAAACTTTGCTTAGCGGGAGAGTGTAATGGAAGTCTCTAAATTTGATGTAAATCAAGCTGTTGATCGCGTCGCATCCAGCGCCCATGAGGCGGTTGAAAAAGCGTCGGATGTCGCCGCGCAAGTGGCTGGTAAAGCCGTCGATATGGCTAATCAAGCCGCCGAAAAAGCGTCCGATGTAGCTTCCAGAGCGGCGGACAAAGCGTCCGATGTGGCGGCCCAGGTCGCGGAAAAAGTCAGCGAGACAAAGAAGGAGCTTACAAACGCTCAAGAAGATCTGACCGAAACGGTACGGCTTTATGTTCATCAGAATCCGGTCAAAGCCTTGGCCATCGCCGCGGTTGGGGGTTTTGTGCTGAGCCGGTTATTGAGAACTCGCAATTAACCTCAACTCTGGATTCGTCTACTGCCGTGAGTGAATCTATGGAATCGCGCGCTTCTTCCACCTCTTCGGAAATTTACTCTGGAATGTTGGGAGAGGTGCGCTCATTGGTCGATCAGTTTCGCGGGATCGCGTTGGATCATGTCAAGCTCGCGACGCTGGAAGCCAAACAGGCTGGGTCTAGCCTCGCCACGATGGTTGCCCTGGGCGTGATCGCGGCAATTTTACTGCTGAGCGCTTGGCTAGGCTTGATGGGAGCCGTTGTCCTGTTCGTGGTGGAGCGGAATCTGCTAACGGGCAGTACGGCGCTGGGGTTGGCGGCTGGCGGCAACCTGATCATCGCCTTAATCCTCCTCTTCCTGATCTATCGCCAGCTTGGCCACCTGAAATTCGCCGCCACCGCGCGCAGCCTTAAAACCCTGCTGGCGGACCCGAAAGACCCGGAGGATTATTGATGGCAATAGAATCGAGGGAGCCTCATGAACCACGCTCTTTGGCGGAGCAAATCGCCGACGCCGAGCGCCGTATTGTGGAGCGGCGGCAATGGATCGCTAAGCGCCGGGTGTTTTTGGCCCAACACATTCGTCAACGCGCTACTTCTCCCGCTGCGTTATTGCTGGCGGGCAGCCTCGGCTTTATCGTGGGTGAGCTGACGCGCGATAACAAAAACGCCTTTTTTGAGGGTGAGCCAGTCCGCGCCGCTTCCCCCTTATTACAGGTTGCGGGCAATGCAATGGAATGGGTACGTCCCATTTTCCTTGCCGAATTTGGCAAGCTCATGCAGACTTTTTCCTCGGTCGCTTCCCTCCAAATAGCAGATCACCTAGCTCGCGCCTTCACCAAGCCTAACGGCGACGCCTGAAAGCGAAAGCGCCCATCCCATTGAGTAGCCTGTTTGATTGGGATTGATCAAGGCGCTGGGGTTGAGGCTGGTGCGGTGGCTGGCGCTGGTGTTGCGACACCGTGCGCTTGATCGAGTTGTCGGCGCAGTTTTCGCGCCCAGTAGTCGAAAGCCTGCTCCGCGTAACCCCACGTCGTGTAAGCCCGGGCATAAGAATCCACCGTTTTGCTCATCGTTGACTCCCCGTCCTGACCGCTCTCCAGGTCGTATTTTTTACCGCGCCGTTTCTCGGCGTAGACCATCACCAGCGCATTGCTCTGACTATCGCGAAGTTCGGTCTCGATAGCGGTGTCGCCCAGATAAAAAGTGCCGCCGGTGGCGCCGCCCGACGCCAAGTCCGCCACGATCCCAAACGGCATGACCAAGGTCACTACGCTCATGGCGGGACTGGTCGGCGTGAGTTCGGTGATTGCAATTCGAACCCGCACGACCTCTGGTCCCGGCTGGTTCACGATGGGATACGCCGGTTCCAGCGCTTTAACCAGCGCTTGCTGAAAATAATCAGTCAAGCTCTTGAGTTGTGCGGGATCGATAGCCTGCCGGCCCGTAGTGTCCTGACGGTTGGTGTCGTCTTGATGGCCCGCCGCGCTGTCGTGCTGGACGAATCTCGCCTGCTCCAGTACTTGAATCGGCTCTAACAGGACTTTGTTATATTTTTTCAAGGTGAGATCGGCATTGCGGTAGCTCAGCGCGCCTGTGCCATCAGGATCGGGTTGGAGCTTTCCGTAAGTGGTTTCGTCGAGAAACCCGGAACGTTTGTAACTGTCCACCGTGGTTGGCGAGGTGGCGCAACCAACCAACAGTAGCGCACCGTTCAGGCAAAGTAAGAGCGATAGCCAGCGGTTTTTGTGCATTGAAGTTTCCTGTTTTATGTCATTAAGTCTCGCGGCGGAGCGTGCTCCACACCAAACCTGGCAGCGCGACTCCAAAGCTGAGAAATAGAATGGTGAGCATCGCCTTGGCGGCATTGTCCAAAGCCAGCATCAACTCCCCGCCGTGCTCCAGAGAAGAGGAATTAGCGACCGTCACGACACCCATCACCGCCCGGTAGGCATAACTGCCCGGAATCATCGGAATGGCCGGACTAACCGCAAACAGGATGCCGCTCACCGAAAAGCGTTGGGCCAGTGCGGTCGCTAGTATCCCGATCAGCAGCGCCGCCAGCAGTGTCGCGAACACGATGCCCATCCCATCGCGCATCAGCGCAAAACGCAAGGCGTAGCCCAATGCGCCGATCAACCCACAGTAAGGAAGGGCGTACCTGGGAACGTTGAACAGCACCGCAAATCCCAAAGTCGCAACGGCAGCCCAAAACCCCTTTTCAGCCAACAGTAAAACCAGGTCGTAGTCGTTCATAACCGCACCTGGAACAACCATACCACGATGCCCAACCCTACCCCGATGCCCAGGAAGACCACTAGACTGGTGGTGGCTAGGGCCAGGCCAGCGGAAATGTGGCCGCGCAGGATATCGATGCTGGCGTTGATGAGAGGAACGCCCGGCACTAACAGCAACACCGACGCCATCAAGGCGTTTTGCGGGGTCTGGCTGAACCAGAGCGCGCCGCTGGCTAACAGGCTGGCGACCAGAGCGGTGAACAGGACCACTAGGAAATAATTGATGCGCCGTTGGTGGAGCCACATCCGCACCCAGGCCGCCGTGGCGGCCGCCGCGCCGGTCACCGCCAACGCGGCCCAGTCGCCGCCGAACAGCCGACAAAACGCCGCGCAGGCCAAGCCAACCCCGATCACGATCACCCCGCGCGCGTAGTGATGGGGCAGATTGGCGATTCGTTCTAACACCATTGCAAATTGTGCGGGCGTGGCCTGTCCCTGTTGAAACAGCCGGAGCAGCTGCTCTATTTCGTTGAGGTTGTTCATGTTAACGCCCACCATCGGCACGCGGGCGATGCGGGTATGGTGGGCCTCGCCGCGAGTAGCCGTCAACAGGATCGTTTTCGACATCACCACCGCATCGATCCGGTCGATGCCCAAGCCTAGCCCTAACAGTTTCAAACTGCCTTCCACTCGTGCGGCATCGGCGCCGTGCTGGAGCAGCAAACTGCCGGTTTGCATCAGCAAATCGACCGCCGTCGCCAGCGATTGCGATGGGCCGGTAACGGGCAATGCCGGGCTTTCAACAGAATCAGCACACATCGGTAAAGCTCGAAATGAAAGAAGGGCGTCATTATCGCACAGAGCTAAGCAACGATCTTCGAGGTCGGCGCTGTCGGGTACGGGCGGCGCGGCCGGTGGTCGTTAAAAAAGTTTGATGCGGTTTAAACCATCGCCAGGTTGGCTGGGAATAGAGAGCTAAGAGGGCGGCAAATACAGCCAACCTTTAAAACGCCTGATTCGATACGAACTAACGGTTTGACCAATCTATCTATTTTCGAGGGGATCCATCATGGCTTTCGACCGCAATATCACGCTGACTTCTGGCAATGACAACCAAAGCTTCCCTGGAAATTTCGACGACAAGATTAAAGGGATGGGGGGAAGCGACACCATCGACGCCGGGGATGGTAACGACGAGATTTTTGGCGACGGTGAGTTGTTTGATTTTGTCTTTAATGATGGCAATGACACCCTGCGCGGCGGCAATGGCACGGATATTCTGCACGGTGGCGGTGGTAACGACAGTTTGTTTGGCGACGCGCAAAGCGACACGCTGTTTGGTGATGGCGGTAATGATCGGCTCAATGGCGGGAGCGGCGCGGATACCATGAAGGGCGGCGGCGGAAACGATGTATATGTCGTTGATAATGTGAGCGACATTGTTGATGATGACCTGTTGTTTGGCGGCACCGACCGGGTGGAAAGCTCGATTTCCTACAGCTTGGGCAACGCCAGAAACGTGGAAAATCTGACCCTGACAGGGACTGGTAACATCAACGGCACCGGCGACGGTGGCAATAATGTCATCACCGGTAACAGCGGCTCAAACACCTTGTCTGGCGGCGGCGGCAACGACACGCTGAACGGCGGCGGCGGCGGTGATCGGCTGGACGGCGGTTCGGGCAGCGATACCCTGCGCGGCGAGGGTGGCAACGATACCTTGGTCATCAATTCCAGTAGCGGTACCGATAGCCTGATTGATGGCGGGGCCGATATTGATAAGGTGGAAAGCTCGATTAGCTTCTCGCTGAATTCGACCGTCAATGTCGAAAACTTGACGCTGGTCGGCACCTCGGCCATCAATGGCACCGGCAATAGCGGCGATAATGCCATCACCGGTAACGTCGCCAACAATATCCTCAGCGGCGGCGACGGTCGCGACACGCTACGCGGCGATTTTGGCAACGACACCCTGAGTGGTGGTAACCATGACGATAATCTCAACGGTGGTCAGGGCCTGGATGTCCTCAGCGGCGGCGGCGGCGCGGATGTGTTGGACGGCAGCTTGGACCGCGACCGCTACGACGGCGGCTCGGAGAATGACATTCTGATCTACGATCCCAATGATTTTGTCGGTGCAAGCGCCGGCCAATACAACGGCGGCACTGGCATCGATACTCTGCGGGTCAACAACGTGAGCACAACCTTGGATTTTCGAACCCTCAACGACACGTTTATCCAAAATGTCGAGGTGCTCGATATGCGGGTCGGGACGGCCAACAGTCAGGCTTTCCTGGGGTTCAACGATGTGTTCGCAATGAATGGCGAACACAAGCTCCGCATCGATGGTGATATTAATGACAAGGTTACAGTCACCGATTTCGGCTGGGACGATACGGGTCAGCAACAGACTATCGGTGGCCAAGTTTATGATGTCTACACCAACGGCCAAGCGACCATGCTGATCGACGCTGACATTCAAGTGACCGGCAGTTTCCTCTGATCTGAGGCCAAGTGGTCTGTTTTGTTAGACGGCGCCGGTGGGCGCCGTTTTTTTTCGCCGCGATTAAACCCTCCGTCCCTCGCTGGGAAATAACTGAATAACAGTCCGGCGTGGCTTGGCCTCAGTCCGACGCTTAATCACCCGTTCCAACCGTTCAGCGAGGGTTTTTTCATGCGTGCTTATCTCCAGCAATGCCGTTCCCATTTTTGGTTTGCCGGGCTATTCAGCCTGTTTATCAATCTCTTGCTGTTGGCTGTGCCATTGTATTCGCTGCAAGTTTTTGATCGGGTGCTGATCAGCCGTTCCGAACCGACCTTGCTGGTGCTCACGCTAATGGTGGTGGGGGCGCTGCTCACCCAGGCCACCTTGGAGATCGTGCGCGGGCGGCTACTGCTGAGCGCGGGGGCTCGTCTGGAATCCTTGCTTGGACCAGCCGTGCTGGAAGGCACGCTACGGCGGGCGCTTAACCCAACGCAGGCTGATGTGGCAGGTCTGGCGGATGTCGCCCAACTGCGGGGTTTCCTGAGTGGCGGCACGATGGCGGCGCTATTGGATGCGCCGTGGGCGCCGCTGTACTTGGGGCTGATCGCGTTGCTCGATCCTAGCCTTGGCGTGATCGCTGGCGTTGGGGCCTTGGCCTTGGCCTTTTTGGCCTATCTGAACGAACGGTTGACCCGCGCTCCGTTGCGCGATATTCACCGTCAGGCTCGATTTGCCGCCAACGTCGCTGATGCGACTGTGCGAAATGCGGAAGCCGCTCAAGCGCTTGGCATGTTGCCGGCCTTACACCAGCGCTGGGAAAACGCGAGCGCTGCGATGCTCGGTGCATGGTTGCAGGTTGGACGGGCCAGCGGGTCGATCAGCGCCTTGAGCCGTTGCGCCCGCTGGTTGATTCAGGTGGCCATCATGGCGGCGGCGGCCCGGTTGGTGATCGAGGAAACCACCACCTCCGGCGTGATGTTGGCCAGCACGCTGTTATTGGCGCGAGCTTTAGCGCCGGTCGAGATTGCCATCGGTGGCTGGAAAGCCTGGGTTGAAGCGCGTACTGCCTACCAGCGATTGGATGCGCTGTTAGCGGTTCGGCCAATGGCTCCGCTTACGGCGCTGCCGGCTCCGGTTGGCGCTCTGGCCGCCAACCGGCTGAGTTATTTCGCCCCTGGCGTTGAGCGGCCACTGCTCCACGGTGTGAGCTTTAAATTAGAACCCGGCGAGGCGTTGGGGATCATTGGGGCCAGCGGCAGCGGTAAGTCGACGCTGGCGCGCTTACTGGCGGGATGCTGGCGTCCGAGCGGCGGCGAAATTCGGCTTGACGGCGCGGAACTGAATCAATGGGCGCCGGAACGGCTGGGGCAGTACGTGGGTTATCTACCGCAAGACGGGCAATTATTCGCGGGCACGGTGGCGGAAAATATCGCCCGGTTGAATGTGGTTGATCCTGAGCAAGTCGTGGCGACCGCGCGCCAAGCCCACGCGCATGAGATGATTTTGCGCTTGCCGCGCGGCTACGATACGCCCGTTGGCCCTGGCGGTACGGGCTTGTCGGGCGGCCAGCGCCAGCGCATCGCGCTCGCCCGCGCGCTCTATGGCCAGCCGCGCTTGGTGGTGCTGGACGAACCAGATGCTAGCTTGGATGGGGAGGGCGAACAGGCGCTACGAGCCGCGTTGCGGGCAGTGCGGGCCGCTGGCGCGACTGTCGTGGTCGTCAGCCATCGCACGACGCTGTTGCCGGAGATGGATAGCTTGCTGCTGCTCAAGGACGGCCAGTCCCACCTGTTTGGCCCCCGCGAAACAGTGCTCAAGCAGTTGCGCGGGGGCAGTGCGCTCACCCCACAGGTGATTCGGGGTGGAAAGAGTTAATGTCCGCGCATTTTGCGGCTTTCACTAGCCCTTTCACTCCTCCGCCATGGCTGGATTTAGCGATGCGCTTGTGGTTTGAAAGCCGTCGCCGATAGGGTCGTGGTTGCGGCGACCTGCCGCGCTACTTGCTGTTGGCTGTCCTGCTGTTGTAGCTGTTTTACCGCCGCCCAGAGACTGTCGCTCTGCGCGTTTAATCTGGCCTCCAAGCGCTGGTTTTCGACTTTCAATTCGGCCAGTTGCTGGGCCTGTTGCGTCAGTTGCGCGGCCTGCACGGTGGTGCGTTGGTGTTGGCTCTGAAGCTCATTGAGCAACAACGGAATCAGGGCATCGTAGCGCACGCCGTCAATTTGACCGCCGGGGCCGCGGGTGACCAGATCGGGATAGATTTGAGCGACTTCCTCGGCGATCAAGCCGTATTGTTTGGGGGCTTCGGGTTGGTGCTTGTAGTGAAAGGCCACCGGACGGAGTTGATAAAGCGCTTCGCTAATGGCACCGAGCGGGGTAATGTCTTGCTTGTAGCGAGCGGAGGAGACTTGAACGCCCAATTGGCCGGCGCTATTGATATACACGGCGCTGCCGGTGACTGGTGTGCCTTTGATTCCGGCGATGAAGGTGCGGGTTTGTGGGTTGCCTATGCGTAAGGTATTGGATTCGGTGGCCACGCCGGGATGGCCAAGGTAGATGTTGTTGTTGCCGTTGGTCAGCCACAGACCAGCGTTGACGCCGAGCGCGATGTTGCTGCTCCCAGCAGTAGCGCTGCGCAGGGCATTGATTCCCACAGCGGTATTGCTGCTGCCGGTGGTGTTGGCGAGCAGCGCGCTGCCCCCGCTGGCCGTGTTGCTGCTGCCGGTGGTGTTGCTTTTGAGCGCGCCGACCCCGCTGGCGGTATTGAAAGTGCCGGTCGTGTTTTCATAGAGCGCGTTGGCTCCATCGGCAATGTTGTTCTTGCCCGTGATGTTTTTGTAAAGCGCGTTGACCCCACTGGCTGTGTTATAGGTGCCTTCGGTATTATTTTGAAGAGCGCCGGCCCCACTGGCGGTGTTGAATGCCCCAATAGTGTTGAAATAGAGCGCGCTATAGCCGTTAGCGGTATTGCCGCCAGCGGTGGTGTTAAAACGAAGGGCGAATGCCCCGCTGGCGGTGTTGCTACCGCCGGTGGTGTTACTTTCCAGTGCGTAGTATCCGCTGGCGGTGTTGCTACCGCCGGTGGTGTTACTTTCCAGTGCGTAGTATCCGTTGGCGGTGTTGCTACTGCCGGTGGTGTTATATCGAAGTGCGTGCGCGCCACTGGCGGTGTTGTTCATGCCAGTGGTGTTGCCATAAAGTGCGTAGTATCCGTTAGCAGTATTTAAAATACCGATTGTATTGTTTAACAGAGAGTAATACCCGAAAGCCGTATTGTAGCTGCCGCTTGTGTTGAGATAGAGCGCGGCGTATCCGTGGGCGGTGTTGTAGTTGCCCGTGGTGTTGCTATAAAGTGTTCCGTATCCGTGGGCGGTATTGTTGTGGCCAGACGTGTTGAAGTAGAGCGAGACTGCGCCGGTGGCCGTATTATTGTAGCCAGTGGTAGTTTGACGGAGAGCCTGCCATCCAAAGGCGGTATTGTAAAAGCCTTGGCCGCTACTAGGAATGACGCTAAGAAGCGCGCTTGTTCCGCCTGCTGTGTTTCCATAGGAGTCACTCGCTGTCGGATTGGGCGGTTGCGCTCCGTGGGCGCCATGCGCGAAAGCAGCTAATGCGCTGGCGGCTAAAATTGTTTTTTGAAAAATTTTATTCATCGCGCGCTCCGCTCTTCAAGGTTAAAGATTCAAGGCCGACCATTCACTTGGAATGGCTAACAAGACGCTGGAATGTGAAATTTGGGATGCCTTCCAAATTTTGAGATTTAATTAGCGAGCGCCTCATAATTGCGCTCTATGGCAATTGCTTTAATGCTAGCAAATACTTTATAAAATTGAATTCAATATAATAATATTTTTTAATCTATTGTTTTATATAAAAATTTCAATATTTTATTTTTTAAATATTAGGTCTTTTTTCGCTAAAAATGCTACTTTTGGTGAAAAAGATCCTTGTAAATAGGTTTTTAATCCCGCAATTATATTGCGGTTTAACCTTGATTTATTCTAAGAGCGCCTTGAATAGTACAGTTCTATTGTAGTTAGGTTTGGCGTATTATGGCAGGGAATCGTTACTGTTTATTCCTAAGAGAAATACAATAAGGGCTAGAATTTATGCTTAATGATCGGTGCAGTGCGCTGCAAATAAAATCGAGCCGATACTACTCAATCTCTGCTATAAATAACGCGCATGATCTTAGTAGGTTCCAGTCAATAGCAGCCAAGCCGGCGTTGTAAGTCAATCTACCGCTATTTTTCGGTTGGGCAAACAGGTAGTCATTCAATACATCCCAGTTCGGGCAACTGAAAAAAAGCAGATGGGATGGAAAAATGGCGGATTTTAAGCCACTTTATGATCCGATTGCTCCCCCTCTGGATCTTTATCAAACTACCGTTCCGAGGTGATAACGGATTTAAAGTATCCAATCAAATCCAGCCAGGACTTGTTGACTCAATGACCGAAAATTTGCAGCCTCCCCCTGTCGTCCTGATGGTGGACGATACGCCAGCCAATCTCAGCGTCTTGTACGATCTACTCAGTGAGGCCAACTACGATGTATTGGTGGCTGAGGATGGTGAAAGCGCGCTGGAACGGGCCGCTTACGCCCGACCTGATCTGATCTTGCTGGATGTGATGATGCCGGGAATCGACGGGTTTGAGACCTGCCGGCGCTTGAAGGAACAACCTGAGACACGGGACATTCCGGTCATCTTCATGAGCGCTTTGAGCGATACGGTGGATAAGGTCAAGGGCTTGCGGCTAGGCGCGGTCGATTACGTCACCAAGCCCTTTCAGCACGAAGAAGTACTGGCGCGCATTCATACTCATCTTACCTTGCAACAGCTCAAGCGCGACGTGGCCGAACGAGAAGCGCGCTTGGCCGCGATCCTCGCTGGCGCAATGGACCCCATCGTCGCTTTCGACGCCGATGGCCGCATCAGCTTATTCAATCCAGCAGCCGAAAAAGTATTTCGACAGCCGGCGGCTAACATGATCGGTGAAAAGATCGAATCCTTGCTTTCAGACCCCTTGTGCCAACTGATCCGGGACTATTTACAACGGGATGAACCCGCGCTGTGGATACCGGAAGGGCTGGAGGCGCGTCGGTCTGGTGGCGAACTGTTTGCGGCGGAAGCCACCCTGTCGCGTACCCTGCTTGCCGAGCAACCGCTGTATACCATGATTGTGCGCGACATTCAGGCGCGTAAAGAAGCCGAGCTCGCGTTCAATCGCCTACACGGCCTCAATCTGTATCTACGGGATGAGATTGAGGCGGAGCATGATTTTGAGGAGATGATTGGAGCATCGGCGGCGCTGCGCACTGTCCTCCAGCAAGTGGAAGCGGTCGCTGGCGCCCAGGCCACCGTGTTGATTACCGGGGAAACCGGCACCGGCAAGGAATTGATCGCCCGCGCGATCCACAGCCGTAGTGCCCGCCAGGCCAAGCCCCTGATCAAGCTGAATTGCGCGGCAATCTCGGCCCATTTGGCCGAAAGTGAACTGTTCGGCCATGAAAAGGGGGCATTTACCGGCGCGTTGGCGCGGCGGCTCGGCCGTTTCGAGCTGGCCGATGGCGGCACGCTGTTTCTCGATGAAATCGGCGAATTACCGCTCGATTTGCAAGCCAAGTTGCTGCGGCTGTTACAAGAGGGCGAGTTCGAACGGGTGGGCGGTTCCCAGACGCTGAAAGCGGATGTACGGGTAATAGCCGCTACCAATCGGGATTTGGCGCGGCGTTGTCGAGACGGCCAGTTCCGTCCCGATCTTTACTACCGGCTGAACGTGTTTCCCATCGAAGCCCCGGCCTTGCGCGACCGCCGCGAGGATATTCCGCTGCTGGTGCGTCACTTCGTGCAGAAGTATGCCGCCAGCCTCGGCAAGACCATCGAGACGGTGCCTCTGGCCACTCTGGCGCGGCTGCAAGCCCATTCCTGGCCTGGCAATGTCCGGGAATTGCAGCATGTTATCGAGCGAGCGATCATCGTCAGCCGTGGCCGAACCCTCGAATTCGGCGATTGGCTGCGAGAGCCGGTCGCGGAAATGCGTGTTGACCAGGGGTCAGTCACCACACTGGAAGCAATGGAGCGAGAGCACATTCTCAAAATGTTGGAGATCACCGGCTGGCGCGTCAGTGGCGAGAGCGGCGCGGCGCGCTTGCTCGGTCTCAAACCGACCACCTTGGAAGCCCGCATGAAAAAGCTGGGCCTCGAACGAAAGCGATAAAACGAGTGCGGTTGGCAGCGGCTAGTGGCCCGGCTCAAAAAACAAATTGGCGGGTTTCGCTGTTGCTCGACCCGCCTTGCGGTTGTGCTCGATCAGAGTGGATGGAGGCTATGGATCGTAACCGATCACTGGCGATGGGTTGGCTATTGCAACCTCCGCTGCTGAGGCGTTCGCTGCCTGTAGTTGTTTCACGGCGCTCCACAGGGCTTCTTGCTGCGTGCTCAATGCGGCGTGCAGGTTTGCCGCCTGTGCTTTCAAATCCGCCCGCAAGCTTTCATTTTCCGTCTTTAACGCAGCCAGTTGCTGAGTAAGGGCATTGGCTTGGCGGTGGTGCTGCTGCGCTTCGTTGAGCAGCAGCGGGATGAGGGCGTCGTAGCGCACGCCGTCGATTTGACCGTCGGAGCCACGGGTGACCAAATCGGGATAGACCTGAGCGACTTCCTCAGCGATCAAGCCATACTGTTTGGGGCCTTCGGGTTCGTGCTTGTAGTGGAAGGACACCGGACGAAGTTGATAGAGCGCTTCGCTGGTAACGCCGAGTGGAGCAACGTCCTGCTTGTACCGAGCGGAAGAAAATTGTACGCCCAGCTGGCCGGTGCTGGTGATGTAAACCGCGCTGCCACCGGCGGCTGGGACGCCTTTCACGCCGGCGATGAAAGTACGCGTTTGGCTGTTGCCCAGACGTAGGGTGTTGGATTCGGCGGCCGTGCCGGGATGGCCAAGGTAGATATTGTTGCTGCCGTTGGTCAGCCACAGACCGGCATTGGCGCCGAGCGCGGTGTTGTTGCTGCCGGCGGCGACGCTGCGCAGCGCATTAACGCCCATGGCCGTGTTCAGACCGCCAATGGTGTTGGCGAGCAGCGCGCTGCCCCCGCTGGCCGTGTTGCTGCTGCCGGTGGTGTTGCTTTTGAGCGCGCCGACCCCGCTGGCGGTATTGAAAATGCCGGTCGTGTTTTCATAGAGGGCGTTGGCCCCATCGGCGGTGTTGTTCTTGCCTGTGGTGTTTTTATAGAGCGCGCCGGCCCCGTTGGCCGTATTGTATTCGCCAGCGGTATTCAAGCGTAACGCCCATACCCCGTTGGCGGTGTTGAAGTTCCCGGTGTTGTTGTTTTCAAGGGTGCTGACCCCACTGGCGGTATTGCTGCCGCCCGTGGTGTTGTTTCTGAGCGCGCCCGCGCCGCTGGCGGTGTTGTAGTGGCCGATGGTGTTCTTCTCAAGCACCGACACGCCGCTGGCGGTGTTGTAATTGCCGGTGGTGTTGGAGAGCAGCGCGTAATAGCCGTTGGCGGTGTTGTTGCCGCCCGTGCTGTTGAGCCAAAGCGCCGCGTAGCCGCTGGCCGTGTTGCTAACGCCGGTAGTATTGCTGTAGAGCGCCCGGTAACCATGCGCGGTATTCAAGGAGCCGCTGGTGTTGCTGTAGAGCGCGGTCACACCAGTCGCTGTATTATTGAAGCCATTAATATTGTTGTAGAGTGCGGCATAACCAGTCGCTGTATTCCTACTGCCGCTGGTGTTGTGCTGGAGTACGCTGTCACCGACCGCGGTATTATAAGTGCCGGTTGTTGTGTTTTGCTGGGCGATGAATCCAAAGGCGGTGTTATTGGAACCCGTGGTGATACTAGCGAGTGCGGCCGTGCCGCCCGCTGTATTTCCTTTGGTGTCACTCGGCGTTGGATTGGGTGGTGGCGCGCTATACCCCGAATGCGTGAAAGCGCTTAACAAGCTAGCGGCTAGAACTGTCTTATAAAAAATTGTACTCATCACGGTCTCCTGGATTTTAGATTGAGCTTTATAAAAAACCTAGTCAGCGGGACTAGAGAGCTATAGAGAATTAGCCTGAATTTCTTCGTTCACATTGACTCGCTGGATGGATATAAGCAAGCGCTTTGCCAATGGGAAGTGATTGAAAGATAAATTTTAAGTTCATTGATTTTTATATATTTTTAATTAATCTTTTTATTGGTTGAATCCAGAAGCATGAAATAATGGTAACTGATTTTCCCAAAGTATTGGGAATCGTTTAAAATATTGGGATTTGGGGTACGCTTTAAGGTAGGTGATTGCGAAAGCTACTCCTAAGGCGAGGTCGCTGACAACAGACGCTAGGCTAAATGGTTGAGAAATAGCCCGAAAGCTAAAAAATTAAGGGGAAGCGTTTGGTGCATGGGGTGAAATAAAAAAGCTAAACCATGGTCGAGCAACGATACATTCACGGCTTTTCAAAGCAAGAGCAGGATAGACTCTTAAAGCAAGGAGAATTTGTCGAGCCTTATGTGTATGAGAAGATTGATTTTAGTCATTGTCATCGAATATTGGAAATCGGCTGCGGAGTCGGCGCGCAAATTGCGGTATTGGCGAGAAGATTCCCTCGGTTAATCATCCATGGTATGGATAAAGAAGAATCACAGATTAATCGTGCCAAGCAGGTTCTTAAGGACTACGTTGATAATAAAAGGGTGAGCCTCAATCTTGCGAATGCCGAGGCCTTGCCATTTCCCGACAATTATTATGATGGGGCTTGCATCTTTTTTGTGTTGGAACATGTGGCTAATCCGCTTGCCCTTCTTAAGGAGGCACATCGCGTACTGAAACCAAAAGGAGTTTTATATTGCACAGAAGTATTTAACTCTGGGTTCTATATTCATCCACATTGTCCGGCAATCAGCGACTACTGGCAGGCGTTTAATCAATATCAAATTGATCTGGGTGGTGATCCTGATATTGGAATCAAGCTTGTAAATTTGGGGTTGCAGGCTGGTTTCAAAGAAATTACTGATCATCCCATAGCGCCACTACTGGATGGGAGAATGAAGAAAATCACAAAAAGGAGAGAATTTTTGAATTACTGGAAATCACTTTTTCTGAGTGCTTCGGAGCGTTTAATTGATGAGAAAAGGATAACGTCCGCCATCGTCTCTGAGCTACAAAAAGAATTTGCGGCGCTCAGTAACGCGAGGGACGCTATTTTCTTGTATTCCGGCAGGCAGATTAGATGCTTTAAGTGACTGCAGGTTGTAGAGTATTTATCCGTAGTGCTAATCACTGAAATTAGAGCGAGGCTAATCTTAAATCGACCGGAGATCATGCTTTGCCCGTTCAAATTCCGCGAAGGGGTTAAAGGGGATCTGTTCTAATTTAGCGAGCTGCTGGGCGAGATTTTCGCGCTTCAGGGCAGTCTTGACCCGTTGGTAATTAGTTTTGTTGGCCATAAATTCAGCGGAAGCTGCTCTAGTGGCCGGTATGGTTCTGATATCAGTCTTATGTTCACTCCGTACCTTTTTATCTCCTCGCTCTGATAGGTAGATATTTTGTACCGTAGTCGCAAAAAATTCTTCGAGATTGTCCCAGTCGTCATCCGTGTTCTCATTGATCAGGCTTGCGACTAATTTCCCTAAGCGGGCTCCGTGTACCAATTCATGTAAAAGCGTGTCATCCTTAGTGGAGGAGATATGCGTTTCATTACAGGAATAGCCCTTTGGTAGAAAAGGTGTAAAACGAACACGATTATTGGTATAAAACTGATTTGAAGACGCGCTCGTTTCAAACGTTGGGCAAATTTGAAAGGCAATTTGATCGGTATTGAAGTTAGCGATTGAATCGCGAAAACCGGGCGGCGTGATGTAAAGATCAGCGGACAGGTTCAACGTAGCGGCAAGGACTAATTGACCTGTTTTGTACTGCTTGATCTGCGATAAAACTTTGACAACGGCCGTTTCATAGATTTCGTCCTTTTGAGAGGGGCCACCGGTACGGGGCCGAAGCTCCATCTTTTCCAAATCGGGTGGTTTTTTTGAGTTGTCGCGCGGTTCACTGGTGTACCATTTCTCATAAAGAATGTCGTCTTCGTCATTGCCGTTAACAACAATTTTATAAGGTGGAAATTTTGTCATGGCGCGACTCCGGCGGCTGACCAGCCGCGGTGTGTTTTGAAGATTCATTACATAACAGCAAACGCCTTGCCAAGTTCACCACGGATGGCTAAACGTAATAAAACTAACTGCTATTGATTGATTTTTCGACTAAATGATCGATGCTGGCTTGAGAGTCCTGGACAGGCATGAGGGCCGCCATTCCCAATAGGTTGGGAAATTCCCAAATTGTCGGGTATTGTTGAAACCGCCTAGCGATGGAATGGAGCTTGATCGATTGGCCATGCGTCTGTTGCCATGAGCGCTCAAGGCTGAAGCTTGGGATCACTCAACCAGCGCACAATCTGCTTGATCTGAAACGATTGCGCCAGAACCCGCAATTGCGCTACAAACGGCCGGTAATCGGCGTTGCTTTGTTCCAAGCGCTCAGCCTGATTTAACAAGCTCTTGATGTCGCCACGCTGGGCCAGCGCCCGCAAGGCGGCGATTTCCGAAGCGGGCGGCAAGAACTGGCGATCCAACGCAAGATCGGATGTTTCGGTCCCCGCCGCTGGCTTGGCGGCGGCTCGTCGGGCCACGAACGCTTCGACATCCGGCGCTTCAAGCTTGGATAGATCGAGCAATTCGTTGATCAGTCCGGCCAGATGCTGGCCGGACTGGTCGATGGTGTCGACGCCCATCCGTTGTTTGTCGGTTAGCCCGGCGTCGCGCAACAGGATTTGGCTATACCCCAAAATGCTGTTAAGCGGAGTGCGCAACTCGTGGCTGATATTCGCCATGAACGCGCTCTTGGTCCGGTTGGCTTGGTCCACTTCCGCTTTGGCGGCGTGCAAGGCTTCCTGAACGCGCTGGCGCACTGCCACTTCCAACCGCAGTTCCCGGTTGGCGGTTTGCAGCTGTTGCGTCCGTTCTTCGACCCGGCGTTCGAGGCTGGCGTTGAGGTTCTCGATGGTTCGTAAATAGTCGCGGTTGTTTTGAAAAGTGGCGGTTATAACCTCAAACCACGGTTGCCATATCGCCGGGACGGCCGGCGGCGCGGTCGGCGTCTGGCCAACCGATTCAAGCCGAAGATAATTGACCAGCGCCAACGCGGGCTTGATAAAGTAGCGGCGCAATAACCCATGGATCAGCACGAGCGTCAGGGCGAGTCCGGCGATTACGATCAGCGCCGGATAAAGGCGTGGCAACAGCCGGGCGGTAATGGCGGAAGACGGGATAGTGTGCAGCAGAAACCAAGGGGCCGACTTCAGCCGTTGCGCGTGCAGATAATGGTCGCCCATGCGCCGAAACTCATCGGATGGCGCCAACAAGCGCTCGACAGGCACGGCGCGCAAGGATTCGGGCAGGACATCGCGCAAGGTCCTGACCCGTTGATCGGCGGCCGTGTACGGGTGGTCGGGATCGGCTAGCACGTGCCCACCTTCGCTGACAATCCAGGCTGATCCCCAGCGTTCGCTAAAGCGTTGCAGCAACTCGGTGAGAAAGCCCAGCAGCACATCGGTTCCCACCATGCCCATGTAGTCGCCTTGCAGGTACACTGGCGCGGCGTGCGAGACCATTAACCCAGCTCCCGCGGTATCCAGATAGGCGTCGGTCCAATAACTGTGCCGGTCCCGATTGCGTTCCGGCGTCGCCAGCCGGTAAACGTCGTAGGCAAACCAGTACTTGAGCACACCCTCCATCGTGGCGGCTTGCGAGGATTGCACCGATAGCGCGTTATCTTGCCAAGGAAAGGCGGTGACAAAATCTTCCTTACCGGAGAAGTAATAGCTCCAGCGAAAGAAGGGAGTCGCGGCATGGGCCGATCGTTGCGGGGCGAATAGCGAGAACGCCATATCCATTTCAGCCCGTCGCGCGGCATCGCTTGCCAACAGTTCCACCCGACCCATGATGGTGCCGCTCAAGTCCTTGAAGGCGGTGTGCTGGGCCGCATTCAGGCTAAGACTGGCCAAAAGGCCGCCATCCACCGCAATCTGGCTCGGCGCCAGCCAGGCGCGCCACTCGCTGGGATGGCGCTGGCTGGCGGTGGCCAGGAAATCCTCGGCCTGACGCTGCATCGCGCTCACATGCAGGTTGGCGGTGCTGACGAAGGCATTCAGCATCACCCGTTGTTCGGTGACGATTTTGTGCAGCTGGCTCAATTCGGTTTGCCGCTGGTTGAAAAATTGCTGGGCGGTTAGCACGGTGATCACCAACGACAGCGGTACGGCGCTCCAGGCCAATAGCCGGTTGTAATGCCGGGTCAGCCGGCCTTGAGAGGTGATGCCGCCATTCATGGCAATAAACGCCCTCCAGCCAGCAATTGATTGATTTTTTTGAGTTGAAAGCGTTCGGCCAGCACACGCACTTCGGTTGCCAACGCGGCGTAGCAGTCATCGACGCGGGCCAGCTGTTCGATTTGCACCAGCAAGTTTTTGAGATCCCCCCGTTGGGCCAAGTCCCGCAACAGCGCTAACTTGGCGTCTGGTGGAAGGACGATGGGCCCAGTGGCGGGTTCGCCGGGAGTTGTTCGGTCAGGATCAACGGCATAGCGCCATTCCACGCCCAGATGGACGCGCAGTAATTCCAACAGCTCTTGGTACCGGAACGGTTTGGATAGAAAGGCGTCCGCGCCAGCCGCTAGATATTGGGCGCGCTGATGGCCGTAGGCGCTGGCCGATACCGCAATGATGATGAGGTGGCGCGCCGCCTTGGATTGCCGCAAGCGACGGGTGGCCTCCAGCCCGTCTAGCACCGGCATCCGCATATCCATTAACACCGCTTCTGGCTGAAACTGGGCAACCAGGGCGAGAGCGGTCTGGCCATCGGCCGCCTCGGCCAGCTTGAAGCCGAGTGGGGCCAGCATGTCGACCAACACCGCCCGGTTTTCGCGTTTGTCGTCGGCAATCAACAGCCGCCGCCGCGGGCCGCGATAGCCGATAATCGGCATATCCGGCGCGCTCGCCTGGCGGGTTGGCGTTTCAACCACTGGCAGGGGCAACGCGAACCAGAACCGGCTGCCTTGGCCGAAGGTGCTTTCGACCTGGAGCGTGCCGCCGAGCAATTCGACCAGCCGCCGGCTGATCACCAGACCCAGACCGGCGCCTTCGGTCGCCTGCGGGCGGTCGCCGACCCGCCCGAAAGGCTGAAACAACTGGCTCAATTGGTCGGCCCGGACGCCGCGGCCGGTGTCGGTGACGGTGAAACAAACCTGTTCCCCCTCCAGGGCGATGGCGAAGCCAACTTCGCCAGCATCGGTGAATTTAATGGCATTGCCGATCAGATTGAACAGGATCTGGCGCAACTTGCGCTCGTCGCCCCGCACCTGAATCGGCAACCCGGGGTCGGCGACGGTGCGAAAATACAGGTTCTTTTGTTTGGCCCGCACCGCGAAGGCATTGGCAATGCCTTGCAGAAAATCATGCAGGTTGAAGGGTTCGACCTGCACCTCCAATTTATTGGACTCGATCTTCGCCAGATCCAAAATATCATTGATCAGACCCAACAGATGATCGCCGGATTGCTGGATGATGCTAAGACCGTTGCGCGCCTTGTCCGCCAACCCGGCATCCCGCAGCAGGATTTGGGCATATCCCAGAATGGCGTTCAGCGGTGTGCGCAATTCATGGCTGACATCGGCCAGAAACCGGCTCTTGGCCCGATTGGCCTGATCGGCTTCTTCCTTCGCTTCCCGCAACGCCTGTTCCGCGCGCTTGCGCTCGCTGATGTCCTTCATGGTGCCGAGCATCCGCTGGGATCGATGGCTCAGATCGGTCAGCAACACCCCTTCATCCTCGATGTAAATGTAGCGGTTGTCGGCGCGCTGAAACCGGTATTCGACCTGGTATTTGCGCAACCCGCCGCGTGCTTGCCGCAGGGCGCCCAAAACCTGGGGACGATCGTCGGGATGGATCCGGTCTTCCCAGCCGCGAATGTCGAATTCCGCGAACTCCTGCAAGCTGTAACCGGTGATTTGCGGAATGGGACCAGCCCAATCAATTCGGCCGCTGGCCAGGTCATAGTCGTAGACGATGTGGCCAGTCTGCTCGGCCACCACCCGATAGCGAGTTTCGCTGGCCTGCAAGGCTTGATAGACCTGCATCCGCCCGGAGCTTTCCTGCTGGAGGTTCCAGTCGCGTTGGCGGATTTCTTCCGCGACCGACTGGGCGGCGGCGGCAAAAGCGGCCGCCAACTTGCCGATTTCATCGCGCCGGTTGGTGTTGAGCGGCATCAGCACCCGCTGTTTGCCCATCTGCCGGACCGCCACCAGCAGTTGCCGCAGCGGCATGGCGATCTGGCGATGCAGCAACATCGCCAACACCGCCAGCACCAGCGCCAGCGAGGCGAAACCAGTCCACAACACCCATTGCGCCGCTGTGAACGCCTCGGCGCGGATCAAGCCGCCCGGCAACGTGGAGGCGAAATACCAGCCTGGGCCTTGCAGCCGGCTGATGGCGTAATATTGATCGGCCTCCGAATCGTAGCCGTAGCGGGGCAACGCCGGCGCATCAAGCGCTAGCGCCAGCAGGGCGCGCAAACGCGGATCGCCGGTTTGATGGATGAAGTAAGTCCCTTGGTGCGCCACGATTTTTGATTGATAGCGCTGGTCAATAATCAAGCGGCCGTCGCCTCGAAAGACCGTATGGCCAGCGCCCCGAATGTCGGCCTGTAAGATACTGGCTTCGAGATCGTCGAGCAGGGTATCGCTCGCGATGGTGGCGAGGTGCGCCCCATTTAAGTCGATCGGCGTCACCGCCGGCGCCAGCAATTGGCGGTAAGCTGGCTTGTACTCGGGGCCAGCCCAGGCGGTTTCCCGGCTGGGATTGCGAGCCGGCGTGGCCATCAGGAAAGATTCTTGCTGCTTGAGTGGCCAGTCGGCGGGGGTGTCGGCGGCCCCCGCCGCCCCCTTGGCGCGGGTCGGGTCGTCATAGCCCAGGCTGGCGGATTCGGTCGGATGCAGAAAATACAGATTGACGAAGCGGGTGGTGATCAGCTGGGCAAACTGTTCGGAAAGATCGAAGAACAGCATCCAGAGGCGCTTGAATTCCGGAGTGGGCCGCAGGTCTTTGTGAATCCAGCCCGTCGAATAGCGCGTGATGTCGGCATACTCCGGTCGGTTGCGGGTCGCGCCATCCGGCGCGCGCCGCATCAACTGATCGAACCGTTGTTCGAAATCGGGGGAGGGTGCCTGGTAACGCCGCAGAAACTCCCGCTTGATCACCTGATGAAATTCCCGCGCCAGCGCGAAATGGGCTTCATGAAACTTGGCCCGCTGCACCGCATATTCGCGCAACTGATCCAGCGCCCGCTGTTCGATCTCTTTGAAGATGATCTGGTAACTGACCGCGCTGGCCAAAGCGATAATGAGCGTAACGCCAAGCGCGATTTTCAGTAGCGCCTTACCTACTAGCGTTTGCCAATAAGACCGAACGCGCATGGTGTGAATATCACTCGATCGTGAATGGGACAGGCGAGTTGGGCGATATCATCCTGTTGCCAAAGTTGGGCCATGCGTGCGCATGGGAGAACCGCGATGAATCCAACCACCCGTCAGCTTGCCGGTCCGGTGGGTACTGACCAGCGATACAGAGCTTAAACGCATTTCGATTGATCCTGTAATTTGCCCGCATAGCTCGACGGATTCCCAAACCCAGTTGCCTGGGTGTGACCGTCGATCCAGTCAAACCGCCACGGCGGCTGGCGGAAGGCAGGATGCGGCTGTGCAGTAGCAAAGCGTCGGTACTCGAAGTGTGGCGGGAATAATGCCCGTGTTTGGCCCAGCACGTTGAACCCTTGGCTGATCTGGCGGGAATTACCGATAGATTATCCATCACGGGAAACCCGCCATGAACGACCACGGCATCGTGCAACTTGAAAGCAAGCGCCTGAACAGCGCGCTGCAACCCAAATCTACCGTCGCGATGGCGCGGACGATGCCAGCGACGGCGCGGTCCTCGCCGCTGCTGGATGACGGACGGAACATGATCCGCTTGGGGTTGCTGGTGATCGGACTCACTTTTGGCGGCGGCGGCGCGCTGATCGCCCTTGCCCCGTTGGCCGGTGCGGTAGTCGCCTCCGGCGTGGTGAAAGTCGCTGACAACCGCAAAAGCGTCCAGCATCTGGAAGGCGGAATCGTCAAGGAAATTCGAGTGCGCAACGGCGACCGGGTGACGGTGGGCCAAACGCTGGTGGTGCTGGAGGACGAGCGGGCGGCGGCCAATCTGGATCTGCTGGCGGGGCAATGGGACGCCACCGCGGCCAAGGTGGCCCGCTTGCAGGCCGAACGTGAGTTTCGGCGGGAGCTTGAGTTTCCGGAGCGGCTGCGCGCCCGCGCCGACAACCCCAAAATCGCCGAACTGCTTCGGACCGAGACCACGCTGTTTCAAACCAAGCGCACCGCGCTGGAACGCCAGCTCAAGTCTTTTGAAGACCAATCCGCGGAAATGGAACGGGAACAGAATAGCCTTCAAGCCCAGTTGAGCGCGGAAAAGGAAGCGAGCCGGCTGCTGGCGGAAGAAGTCGGGGCCAATGAAGCCGGCGAGCGGCGGCAGGTGGTCAGCAAAGTCCATGTCTTAGCTTTAAAGCGCGGCCAACAGGAACGGGTGGCGCGCCAGGCCGAATTGGCCGGCGCCATCGCCCGGTCGCGGCAGCGGATGGAAGAAGTGCGCGCCCGCGCCGCGGCGGCGCGCAATCAGTACCTGCAAGCGGCCGCCGACGAGTTGACGACCGCCAAGGCGCTGCTGGCCGATCTGGAGGAAAAACAGCGGCCTTCGCGCGATGCCGTGCACCGGCAAGCCATTGTCGCCCCCAGCGCGGGCCAGGTGGTCGATTTGCAAGTCTTTACCGTGGGTGGGGTGGTCAAGCCGGGCGAGCGCCTGATGGATCTGGTGCCGGATTCCGAACCCTTGCTGGTCGAAGCGCGGGTCGGGCTGGACGATGTGGACGACCTCCGGTTGGAGCAGGCTGTGGACATTCGCCTGACCGCCTATCCAACCCGCACCACCCCGCTGTTGCACGGCGCGGTGCGCTATATTTCCGCCGATCAACTGAGCGATCCGCGCACGGGCGCGCCGCATTACATCGCTCAGGTGGCGGTGGATGGGGCCTCGCTGGCCGCGGCTGGCGCGGGAGTGCGCCTTCAGGCTGGCATGCACGCGGAATTGTTTATCAAGACCGAAGAACGCACCGTGCTGGATTATCTGCTGGAACCGGTCGCCGCAACCCTGCGCCGGGCGTTGCGGGAACATTGACAGCGAAACCGGCGGGGCGGTAGGGCGCGCCCCGCGAGGCTCCAGTCTCAAGGGCAACGCAGCTGGGGCGTCTGACGGGTCAGCGCCGCGCAGGCGTCGACCAGGCCGACCGCCGAGGTGAGTGCGAGATTCGGTCCGGTAACCGGTTTGGCGCTAGTCCGCAACACGGTTCTGATCTGGTCGGGCGTCGCTTGGGGCGCTTGCTGCAACAACAGCGCCACCACGCCGGTGATATGGGCGGCCGCCAGTGAACTACCCGACAACAAGGTGTAGCCGGTCCGCGGCGTCGGCGCGACTACATCGATCCCCGGCGCGGCCGCCGCAAAGGGAATGTCGCGCCAACGCCGCGGGGCGACGCGGCCATCGATATCACAGGCGACGGCCGGAATCGCTGTCTGCAACGAAGCGGGGAAACCGGGGTTATCCGGGTTTTCCAGGGTGGCCACCACCACCACCGCGCCGTTTCGCTCCGCCGCTTGCAGCAGGCGCGCCAGCAAATCATCGACCTGGCCGCCCAGACTGAGATTAATCACCTTGCTGTGATGGTTGATGGCGTAATCGACCGCTTTCGCCAAGGTCCAGCTGCTGCACCGTGCCTTGGCCGCCGTCGGGGTTGGGTACCAGCATGCCTTCAGCACGCTCAGGCGCGCTTCCGGCGCGATGCCCTCCAGACCGGCGCCATCAGCGCGCGCGCCGATGATGCCGGCGATTGCGGTGCCGTGCCGGTCCGTTCGAAACGACGGTTCTCCCCCTTCAACAAAAGTGGAGGTTTCAACGATCCGGCCCCGTAAATCCGGATGGTCGGTGTCGGCGCCGGTGTCGATGACCGCGACCGCCACGCCTTGGCCGGTGCTGAGCGCGTGGGCCCGATCCACCTTGAGCAGCTTGGCCCCGTAGGCCATCTCGGCGTACGGGTCGCGGCTTGCGGCTTGCAACCCTTCGAAGCTTTGGTTGGCTTGCACCAGTTCAACGCGCGGATCGCTTTTCAGCTTGGCGATCACGGTGTCCAACGGCTGATCGCTGGGCGCTTGATAAACTAAACATTGCACGCCGATGGAAGTGAGCGGGAAGTCGCCCACCGGTCGCAATTGGTGCCGCGCCTGTAGGTCGCGGGCGATGGCCGGCCATTCGGCGCGCAGACGGTCGGGCAGCGCCACGATGATCTGCCGCGACCGCAGCTGCTTGGGAACGCCGGGTTCGTCGATGATGCCAGCGCCTTGGTCGGCCGGGTCGGGGGGGCTGGCGCAGCCGCTTAGGGCGACGACCAAAAGCGAAATCAGGCCAGCCAGAGAAAACGGTTGCAATGACAGCATTAGGGGACGCCTCCATCGGGGATTGCTTCGGCCAGCCGTACTTGGCTGCGGGCGCGCAGGCTGGTCAGGGTATTCGCAAGGCTTTGTTCTGATTGTCCCGTGGCGGGCAGCGCCACGGTGTAGACGCCGAGCGCGGTCGGTCCGGCGATAATGTGGCCGTCGATATCCTGTAATAGTCGTTGAATTTCGCCAATGGTGGCCGATTCGCTAAAAACGAGGCGCAAGCGATGGCCGCTTGCGACGGTGGGCGCGGGACCCGTTGACAAGGTTTCATAGTTCGTGGCGGTCGGTAGCCCCGGCAATAACACGAAAAACAGTAACGCCGCCACCGCCAGGCTTTCCAGCCCCAGAGTCCAGCGTATCGGATTTGGCGTTGCGCCAAACCAATCTTGGATACGCTGGAACAGCGTAGGGGGGCGGGGTTTGACCGGCACCGGTTTCGCTTCCAGTTGGTTGATCTGCGCCATCAGGCGCTCGAAGCTACCGGGGGCAGGTTGCCAGCTTGCTGTATTGTCCTGAACGGCGGCGGCCAAGGCCTGGCATTGCGCCAACTCGGCGCGGCAATCCGGGCAGGCGGCCAGATGTTGTTCCACCCGCGCGGTTTCGGCTGGGCTCAGCGTGCCGTTAGCGCGCCAGGGCAGCAGCGCCACGATCTGTTCGTGGGCGCTCGGCGCGGAATGGTCCTCAAGGGTCGTCGGCATGGATTTACTCCTCTGGCCCGGCGTCGAGATGGCCGCGCCGAATCAATAATTGAGCCAGCTTCTTGCGAGCGTGGAACATGCGAGTTTTCACCGTGTTGACGGGGCAATCGACAATTTCCGCGATTTCGGAGTAAGAGCGTTCCTCGCCGAAGGTCAGCTCGATCACGCTGCGATGTTCCATCGACAGCTGCTCCAGCGCCGATTGCAGCGCATCGCCTAGCTCCCAGCCCATTACGGTTTGTTCCGGGTTGTTGGGAGCGGCGGCTTGCGGTGTCTCCTCCCGCTCCTCGGCATCGTCCCACGCGGCGGGCGGCAAGGTGTCAAGCGACCGCTCGGCGCGAAATCGCCCGACTCGCCGCAACACCTTCAATCCCTTGTGATGAGCGATGCCGAACAACCAGGTCGTCAGTTGTCCGGCGGTGGGGTCGAAACGGTCGGCGCTTTGCCAGACCGCCAACATGGTATCGTTCACAGCCTCATCCACCAACTCCGGTCGTTTTAGCAGTTTGAGTAGATAGCTGCCGATGCGGGGCGCATGACGGTCGTAAAGCTGTTTGAAAGCGCGGCGGTCCTGACGCGCCACCGCGCGAATCAAGTCCAGGTCAGCATTGACCGCGGTGTCAGCCCTCGCGGCAGAACTTGGCCGCGACGCAGGTTGCAAATTCATCGGCTGCTTTCTCCACGGATGCTAAAAATACGCATCCGCTCACAAGGTATTCCCGGTCAGGGTGGCAAAGGTTCAGAGTGTCTGCATTCAACACCCAATATTCATAGTTTAGTAGTCGGTTATTGCGTCAGCTTCCAGTTTCAACCGTCACCAGCCGCGATAGACTAAATTTTGCGGTAGGATTTGAAAATTAGGGCTTTGCCGGGCGCGTGGATGGTGGGGCAATGCCTTTATCGACTGATCGCTGGAGGGGTGGTGAGGCGATACAGCCGGATGCGCTCGGCGGGGAGTAACGTTTCGCCAATGAACCGTAATTGCCCGCTATTTTCCCAAGGCGCGAAGGGGCCGCGCGCTTGCGAGGAACGGGGATAATAAAAATTCACCACCAAGGACAAACCATGAGCGCGTTCCCAGGGGGTTTGAATCAAAGGATTGTCCTGGCCTCGCAACGCGATTTGGGCGGCGTCCACCGCTAATTGCCAATGCGCGGCGTTGCGTGGACACAGAAAATCCCGCGAAAATGGCGAACGAACCGATACGGCTGGGTTGAACTGCCCTTTACGGAAAATCACCCCGCCAAGGCCGCTGCCGTAGTAGCGGCGCATCGCGCTCGAAGCGTCGCCCAAACGGACTCGATTCATCACGCCCCAGGCGATGGCTTGGTACACGCGAGCGTCTTCGGCAAAGCCGGTCGAACGCGCTTCGGCGTGAACCAAACGAGCCAACAGCTCTATCGGAGCCGGCTCGGTTTTGAGCAGAGCAGATTGGATCGTTTGTTGCGAGCCGACATCGAGGCACGGTGGTAACGGTTGATCCGCTGCCGTCCGTGACAGAGCGGGGCTGTTGACCAAGAGGAGCAGTAAGGCGGCGATCTGCCGCTGGGTGGTGTTGTTTTTTTGCATTCGATGCACGAGGGAACTCTGATGAATGAAGCAAGCCAACAGCCTAGCAGCTTCAACGCCGCACTCAAGGCGGTCCGTCGCTATCTGATGGAAAAAGGCCACTGGTTCGACCGTGGGCCGTCTTACGAGGGCGATGGGAGCGTGTTGTCAGACGTTAGGGAGGCAGTGCGGATGTATGAAGATATGGGTTATCGCAAGTTAATGGAGTTCGGCGATCCGCCGATTTACGCGGTTTTGAAAAGAGGTCAGCGAGAGGCTCACATTTTCCAGCCCCAGGACCCAAAGGTGCGGGCGTGGCTGGAGGACGACCATATCACCTTCAATGATCCGGCGCTGCGCGCCTATCTGCTGGGCCAGTCCGCGCTGCAAGAGAGCGATTTGCCGGTTGCCGACGGACCTCGGCATTTTCATATCAATGAGGTGGATAACGTCTATATTGTCACGACGGATGATCCGGATTAAATTCAGGCGACGGCGGCTAGCGCGCGGCCGTGGCTGTTTTTCAGCTCGCGGCATCCCCCGCGTTCATTAAGGCGCGTGCGGCATGCTTGACTCGGCTTTCGATTGTGTGATCGCTCATGGCCCACTGATGGCTTCAAGGAAAGTACCTTCAGCGGTGCTAAACGATCCCTCTGTCAAGGTCGTCTGCCGCAGTATTGGACCCCGAACCAGGTCGCTCCGGTTGAGGCTGAGGATCCCCAGCGAGCAAGATTTTGTGAATGGATCGCTCCGAATTCCGCCTTGATAAGTCGAGCGCGATCCGCCATGCCAGGGATCGATATAAAGAAAATTTTCTTTAGCTTTATCGCAACCCACCACTAAAACCGTATGCCCGGACAATCCAGTCCGCTCGATTTGGCCATAGCGGTTAGTGAAGAGCATGGGGCGCGCGGTGCTTGGGCCATAAAGCACGCCAATCACGACGGGTTTCCTTTTTTTTTGCAGCCATCCCGCAATGGCTAATGCGCCGCGCAGGACGGGCGCCTCTTTGAATTTCACCGCCTTACGATCGGTCACCGTGGCCCGGAGTGGTTGGCCTGGGTTCGGTTTGGGGACTGGAAATGGAATATGGTAGGTCTGCCAGCTGTGGGCGTCCGCCTCGACACCCCACAGGGCCTGGCCACCGTCCTTGGCCACCGTACCGCAAGCCCGTTCCCCCCGTTTGTCGATGATCGCTTGCCAATTCTCATTGAAGATATTGTCATGATTGTCGTTCAGGAAGCGATGGAGCGCGTGAATTCGCGCGGCATCGGAACCTTGAAGAATATCGGCAATCAGATCGACCTCCATGTCAGGGTGTTTTACAACATCACCGCCGACCACGATCAGCCTTGAGGTGGTGAGGCTGCCAGTCGCATCGAGGCCCTCAAGAATCGAGGTCCCGGCACTCTCCGCTTTTACGGTAAATCGCTGTTGGCCGTCTAGGGCGGATACCGTGATTTTTTTGTCTTCGGTTGAACGCACTCTGACCGTTTTGGGGGACGAGCCCGCCAACTCCAGGCGAATCGTTTGACCGGTGTGAATATGGATTTTCTCGACGCCCGCATCGCCCTCAACAAAGAGTCGGGCGCCTTTCGGGAAGAGCCAAGGCTTGTTCTTTAGCAACCATTGGTCATCAATTACTTGGAAGTGCGCCATGGTTTATCTCCATCAATTCGGGTGCGGGGGTGCGGGGGTGCGGGTAGGGATGTCCTACCGCTCGTGGAAAAGAGTTCTCAATCTATGTTTTTCACCACGCTTGGTTAGGGTTCAATCCTTTTGAAAAAATATCGAGCCCTCGGTAACAGCGCTCACTATGCATTCCGAACAAAGGCCAAACAGATCTTAAAGTCACCGAAGCCTTAAGATTCCCTTAAGCATGGCCGCTCATACTCGGCGCAATGAAGGCCAGATCAGTTGTGGCTCTAGTAAAAATCCCCATTGCGAGAGAGGTAGTGATCATGCAAGTTCCTGGCAAGTTTAAAAATATCGTAGTCGCCGTGGCCTTGGTCGCGAGCGGCGGCGTTCTGGCGACCGGTATTTTATCGCCAGCGCTGGCGTTCGACGCCGTTGCGCCGCGGGTGGAGATGGCGGTTCCTGATTTTAGCGCGCTGGTCCAGCAGAACGCGGCGGCCGTGGTGAATGTCAGCGTCACCGGCAAAAGCGCGCCGGCAGTGGTCTGGCAGGGCATACCAGGGATGCCGAACCCGGATGATGAAAACAACCCCTTAGGCGAATTGTTCAAACATTTCCCCACGCCGCCCATGCCGGGCGGCGGTAAAGGAAGGACTGTGCAGAGCCTGGGTTCCGGATTCATCGTATCCGCTGATGGTTATATCATCACCAACCGCCATGTCGTGGATGGGGCGGATAAAATCACCGTCAAATTGAACGACAAGCGCGAATTTCCGGCCAAAGTGATCGGCAATGACGCCCAATCCGACATCGCGCTGTTGAAGATCGACGCCAAAGAGCTGCCAACCGTGGCCATCGGGGACGCTGACAACCTCAAGGTCGGCCAATGGGTGTTCGCCATCGGCGCGCCGTTCGGACTGGAACGCACCGCGACCAAGGGTATCGTCAGCGCCCTGGGCCGATCCTTGCCTAACGATACGTATGTCCCGTTTATTCAGACCGATGTGCCGATCAATCCTGGTAATTCCGGTGGGCCGTTGTTCGATCTGAACGGCAAGGTGGTCGGTATCAATTCCCAAATTTTCAGCCGCAGCGGCGGCTACATGGGCCTGTCCTTTGCCATTCCGGTCGATGTGGCGATGGAGGTGGTGGCCCAGCTTAAGGCCGACGGGCGGGTAACTCGTGGCTGGATCGGCGTCACCTTGCAGGAAGTGACGCAGGATTTGGCGCGCTCGTTCAATCTGGCGCAGCCAAACGGCGCGCTGGTGGCGGAGGTGGGTGACAACAGCCCCGCCGCCAAGGCTGGCTTGAAAGCTGGCGATGTGATCGTCGCCTACGCTGGCAAACCCATCATCGACAGCGCCGATTTGCCGCCCTTGGTGGGTTCCACCAAACCGGGTTCGGAACGGGTCTTGACCGTGATCCGTAACGGTAAGCAACAGGATATCACGGTCGCTCTCGGACAGTTGCCCGACAAAGACCAGCCGGAACTGGCGCTGAGCGCCGCGCCCGACGACGGTTCGCCGCGTTTGAATATCGCCGTGGCGGATGCGCCGCCCGGCGAACACGGCCACGGCGCGGCCGGCGGCGTACTCGTCCAGCAGGTGGGGCCAGGCGTGGCCGCCGAGGCCGGCGTGCGGCCCGGTGACATTTTACTGAGCCTCAACAATCAGAAAATCAAGGATGCCGCGCACCTGCGGGCGTTGGTGCGGGAGCTGCCGCGCGGCAAACGGGTGCCCTTGCTGGTCAAGCGCGGCAGCGGATCGCTGTATCTGGCAGTGGAAATTCCGGCCGCCGACCAGCAACCGGGTTGACGCCGCGATTGCGCGGTTGTGCCTGACCGGTCCCCGCCGACCGGGATTTGGGGCGTTTCGCGCGCCTTCTCAAGCCCCCGCCGACGGGGGCCATTTCATTTGAGCGCCTCGATGCCGGCTCCAAAATTGATATGAAAAGGAGCGCCCCCCAATACCAGGGCGGGCACCGATTTGACCCCGCTGGCTTCCGCTTCCGCGATCCGCTTGCGGTCTTGTCCCAGATGCACGATCTCCAATTCGAAGCGTTGCGGATCGAGCGCCCCGGCGACTTGTTGTTCGGCTTGGACACAAACCGGGCAGCCAGCGTGATAGAAGGTGGCTTTGCTTTTCATCGCGGTTTCTCCTCGGTGGGTTACAATTCAGCTGAGAGGCTAGCGCCCTCACGGGCGTTGCAGCTTTCAGCGGATTTAAGGATGAAACCGGTGTTGCGTGTTGACTAGCAGGCACTTTTTGGTGCCCTGGGCACTTTTTGGTGAAACTTGGCGATTTGACGCATGAAAAAAAATTCTTCGTCACCCTCAATGTATACCAAACTGGAAGAGGTCATCGGTTGTAAGTGGTCGGTTTCAGTGTTGCACGCTGTTGGCAAGGGCGTTACCCGGCCCGGCGCGCTGGAGCGGGAAATCGCCGGTATTTCGACCAAGGTGCTGTCCGAACGCTTGCGAAAATTGAGCCATTACGGCTTGTTGAAGCGGGCCGTATTCGCTGAACTGCCGCCGCGAACTGAGTATTCCCTGACAGAGGCTGGTCGTCGGCTAGTTGCTATCATCGAACAAATCCAACAGCTCGATAGCCAACTCCAAACCGTAAAATCCGGTGCTGTAGCACTCGAGTGAGTTCAATTCCCCTGTGGAGAGGTAGCGCTATGATGAAGCAAGCCGGATTACTGACGATAGTGTTATTGGCTTTCCCCGCCCTGGCCGAACAAGGCCGCTCGTTGAATCAGGGCCAAACGCCGATCATCGACGTGCGCACCGAGAGTGAGTACCGTCAAGGGCGCGTTCAGGGCGCGATCCACATCCCTTACGATGAAATTGCTAGCCGCATTAATGCCGTGGCCCCCAATCGCGATGCCCGGATCGTTTTGTATTGCCGTAGCGGCCGCCGCTCTGGTATCGCTGAACAGAGCTTGCGCCGGTTGGGCTATACGCAAATTGAAAACAAAGGGGGTTTAGAGGATATGCGCCGCGCGGGTTATCCAACGGAGTGAGTGGCTTCGCTCGCCGAGCGCTCCCGGCACCGGATCCGAGAATGACGGCTCGCCTTAGGAATGAGGCCCTGACGCGAGGGTGAGTGGCTATTCGGAGTTCAGGCCTTATTCCCTGGCGCTATGCATTGCGACCCAAGCAAGTTTTAAAAACCCTTAGCTTACCCTTATGAAAATCTTATTCAGGCTTGGACAATTAAATTCCATCCTGTTGATTACTGGGTTTGCCACTATCGTTTCGCCCATCGTGACACTGATTGTCTGCCGTATTCTACAACTGCTCGGCTGGCAGATAGATTTATGGGTTGCGGTATTCATCGCGGTGCTGGTGCCTTTGATCGTTGCGCCGCTCGTTAGCTGGCAGGTGATGGAGCTGCTGTTCAAAATATACCATCTTGAACGGAAAATGAGGGGCTTAGCTGTCTATGATTCCTTAACGGGGTTTCTTAGAAGACATTTTTTATTCCAAAATGCGGCTGTCGTTTTAAAGCTCGCAAAACGTGAAAATAAAACCTTATGCGTGTTGGCGATTGATCTGGATCATTTCAAACAGATCAATGATCGATACGGGCATGCCGCTGGCGATGAAGTTCTCAAATCCTTTGCGTTTACCGTTAGAACAGTGCTGCGTGGCAGCGATTTGGTCGGGCGCATCGGAGGTGAAGAGTTTATAGTGGTGCTACCGGGCGCTTCAACGGAGAATGCGTTACATCTTGCAGAGCATTTGCATGCCCATATTAAAGAATCGATTGTGCGATACGGTGAATATTCAATCGACTATACCGTCAGTATTGGTTTGGCGTCTTCCTCCAAAAGTGAAACAGAATCCATTGAGACCTTATTCAGTCAAGCCGATAAGGCGCTTTATCTTTCTAAAAAGAATGGCAGAAACAGAACAAGCATTTTTACTGGCTGCTAAATGGCAAGCTCAGATCTTAATCTGAAATAGAGCCGGTAGCGCTTGATGAGACTGGGGTAGGGCTTCGGCACTGACCGGATGGCCCAACAGCCGTCCCATAACATGTGCGGTTCGTTGCGGCGCGCCGCTAGTGAAGTAGCGTACAGCCCCTGTTTGATCGCTAAGCGCCAGCAAGCTCGCTGCGTTCAAGCGCCGCCGCAGCTGACGGGCCACCGCCGCGCTGGGGTCGAGAATCGCGACATTTGGGCCGGCCAACTGCTGAATCAGCGCGCCCAAGAACGGGTAATGGGTGCAGCCCAGCACCAGGGTATCGACGCCCTGGTCCAACAGCGGCTCCAGAAATTTTTCCAGCAGGGCACGGGGATGAGGGCCGCTTAATTCGCCGTTTTCCACATAATCAGCCAGACCGGGACAGGGTTGTACGATCACGCGCGCTTGGTGGCCGTGCTGGTCGAGTAACGCGGCGAATTTGTCACTGCGCACCGTGTTGCCGGTGGCCAGAATGCCAACCACGCCGGAGCGGGTGGCCGCCACGGCCGGTTTGAGCGCCGGCTCGATTCCGATAATCGGAACGGAGAATCGTTCCCGCAAGCGGGCAATCGCCGTCGCCGTGGCGGTGTTACAAGCCACCACAATCGCTTTCGCGCCTTGTTCCAACAAAAATTCGGTGATGGCCAAAGACCGCCCGGTGACGAAATCGGCGGGTTTGTTGCCGTAGGGTGCGTGACCGGAATCCGCCACGTACAGTAAAGTCTCGTGGGGTAGGTCGGTACAAATCCGTTGTAATACCGATAAACCGCCAACACCCGAATCGAATATGCCGATTGGCTGGCTGTTGCCCATTCCCATGTTGGAGCGTATACGGCGGTTCAGACGACGGATGCGTTCGCCGCAAACAGATGCGCGATCCGTTCCTGGATCGCCGCCGCCGCCGCTTGCGGGTCGGGCGCTTGCCGGATCGGTCGACCGACTACAATGTAATCGGCCCCGCTCAGGAACGCTTCTTCAACATCCATCGTTCGTTTTTGATCATCGGTTGGACGATTCAGTACCGGCCGGATGCCGGGCGTGACGATCAGCAGTTTTTGCCCGAGACTGGCACGTAAATCCGCCGCTTCCAGGCCCGACGAGATGACGCCCCGACAGCCGATTTCGAGCGCCCGGCGCGCCCGCGACAGCACCAGCGTCTTGGGATCACAAGCGAAACCCAGGTCATTCAAGTCCGCTTGATCCAGGCTGGTCAAGGCGGTGACGGCGAGAATGCCCAAGTCCCCGCCGATCTCTTGGGCTGCCGCCACCGCCGCTTCAAGCATCGCGTCGTTACCGTGAACAGTGGTAAAGGTAGCGCCGTGGGGTTTGAGCTGGCGCACGGCGGAGCGGACCGTTTCGGGCACGTCGAAGAATTTCAGATCGACGAACACTTTTTTATCGCGGGCGCGCAGCCACTCGATCAATTCGAAGTAGCCGCCGGCCATGAACATTTCCAGACCGATTTTGTAGAAACAGACCGCATCGCCCAGGGTTTCGACCAGTTGCCGAGCCACGGTTGGATTGGGCACGTCCAAGGCGAAGATCAAGCGTTCGGCGGACGGAATGGGTTTGCTGGAAAGCAAGCTAGAAGAACTGGTCATCGGGTAGTCTGCGTTAGCAAAGGAAACGGTTGGGAAAATAAGATCGATTCTAACGTGGCCGGCGGTTTGGCGACAGGGTTGGCTTGCAAGCGATATAACGTCAAACGCCAGTTGATGTTTTACGGCGTCACCTGACTCCATTCCCGCTCGTAGTAATGCACCAGGATTTGGTTATTGAGGCGGTTAATTTCGGTTTCGACCGGTCCCATATCCGGCGGGAACTGGAACAGGGCGGCCGTCGTCTCGACCGTCAAGAAGCGCAGGCCGGATGGATAATAGCCGGGCGGTCGCCAAGGCTGACGGGTTGCCAGAGTAAAACCCCATTCGCCGAAAGCCGGCACGTAAGCGTGATAGGGCGCGACCTGAAAACCCACGCTTTCCAGCGTGCGAACGATGCACCAAAATGATTGGCGGGCATACAGCGGCGAAGTGGTTTGGATTGCCGCCGCTCCGTCCGCGGTCAGATGCTTTGCCAACAGCCGATAGAAAGTGTTGGTGTAGAGCTTGCCCAACGAATAATTGCTGGGGTCGGGAAAGTCCACCACGATGAAATCGAATAGCTCGGCATTTTGCGCCAGCCATTGAAAGGCATCGGCGTTGACAATCCGTAGCTTGGGCGAATTTAGAGCGCCTTCATTCAATTGGCTTAGCAGCGGATGGCTGGTGAATAGTCGGGTCATCTCAGGATCGAGATCGACCAGCGTCACCGATTCGACCGAGGGGTAACGCAGGATTTCGCGCACCGCCAAACCATCGCCGCCACCTAGCACCAGCGCCCGCCGCGCGCCGGGCACGGCGCTCAAGCCCGGATGCACCAACGCCTCGTGATAGCGGTATTCGTCGCGGGAACTGAATTGCAGGTTGTTGTTAAGGAACAGCCGAAGATCGTCTTTCCAGCGAGTGACCACGATGCGCTGATAAGGCGAGGTGCGAGCGAGCACGATATCATCGGCATAGAGATTTTCCTCAGCCAGGGCGGTGATCTGGTCGGCGGCGACGAAACCGACTCCCAGCGCCAAGATCGTGGCGGCGCACTGGCCGCGCAACCAATAAAGCTGTGGCAGTTGCTCGCGAAACAGCCACAGCGCCCAAGCCGCCACCAGTACGTTGAGCAAGCCAAACAGCAGACTGGTGCGGTTCAGGCCCAGATGCGGCGCGAGCAGGATCGGAAACAGCAGCGACACCGCCAGCGCGCCGAGATAATCCAGGGTCAGCACCTGCGACACCAGATCTTTGAAGGCAAATTGTTGTTTGAGGATGCGCATCACCAGCGGAATTTCCAGCCCGACCAAAACGCCGATAATCAATACCAGGGCGTATAACGCCATGCGGAACGCGCCGCCCCAGGCAAAGATTAAAAACAACGCGGGCGCGGAAAATCCCCCCAGAATGCCCACGGCCAACTCGATTTGAATGAAACGGGCGATCAAGCCGCGCACCACGTAACGCGACAGCCAAGAGCCGATTCCCATCGCGAACAGATATGTACCGATGATGGTGGAGAACTGGGTGACAGAATCGCCCAATAAGTAGCTGGCGAGGGTGCCGGCGATTAATTCGTACACCAGCCCACAGGATGCAATGACGAAAACCGAGATGAGGAGGGTATGGGTCATGCTGGAGATTATATTGAGTGCTGGCGACCATCGACAGCGCCAGCAATTCTGATATCAGAGCGAGCAAGGTGTAGTTCAAAATGGACGACCCAATCCAAAGTGAACATCTCAATCTGAACCAGGCCACGTTTTATTGGGGCCATGCTTCATTTAAGTAACAAACTTTAATTGCAATATGATTCATAAATAAATTAATAAAATTAAAAGCTTGTAAATTTTTTTGTCCATTTCGGGCCACTGGCACGGCGGCTGCAAAAATCCTGACGCGAGATAAGTTCTCGTGCATACACACCACACTTAAATATTTATAAGGATGACACCATGAAGATGAAACAATTGATGATCGGTGCGGCTTTCCCAATGCTGGCGGCGCTAAGCTTGCCGGCGCTGGCCGTGGACGGCAAGACCCTGCCCGGAGCCGCCTGTCAGCCGGTCAATAATGCCCAGGTGTTCAGCGTGAGTAGCGGAGGGGTCCTGTTCAATACCAGTAATGCGCCTCAGGCTGTGGTCTGCCCGGTGGTCCGCGACACCATCGCCGCCGATCCCGTCAACGGCATTATCGCCGCCCGGGTTTACGTGATCGACAACAACAACGCGCCGGGCGATCCGAGAGTGGTCTGCGCGCTGGAATCGCGCGCGGTCAATACCGGTGTCGTTGAAACGTTTACCGACCAAAGCGTTGCCGGCGCCAGTCCGCTTGTCCAAGTTTTGGATAATTACGTGAATTTGTCCGCGAGTGAAAGTGGTTATTACTACTTCCGGTGTAGCATTCCCGCCCAGCTTGTCATTGCCGGCATCCCCAGAGCGTCTGGAATCGTGATGTATCGCGTGGATGAGGACGGTTGATCCAGTCCTTCCGTAAACCATCGGGGCAGCGGCAACGTTGCCCCCTCACTCGAACTCTGGAGAAATCGATCGATGTCCGCACTGCGATGGATGGGCTGGAGTACCGGTTTGGCCGGTTTGGTCGGCGGCGCGCTCTGGCTGGCTGAGAACGCAAATCGGCCGTTGGCCGACACGCAACCCGCTGTCACCAACGCCGTATCCGTGGCCGCGCCTGGTTTGACAGCACCCGCGGCCGCCTCTGCTGGCGAAACCGATACGGAAACCCGCCTACAACGGTTGGAAGCACGAGTGCAAACGCTTGGCCAGCAGTTGCAAGCGCAACAGCAGCGGCTGGAGCGTTCCCGTGAAGAGATGGCGCGCTTGGCGCAAGCTCTGGAGCAACGACCAGTCGGCGGCGCGGAAACCAGCGATGAGGCGGTGTCCGCCGCGGAGCCGCCTTCTGCTCAAGAGGAGCAGGCCATGGCGCGGGAACGTCTGACCTTGCTGGATCGGCAGGTGGTCAGCGAAGGCATTGACCAGGAATGGAGTGGGCCGGCGACCGAGCAGATCAAATCCGCGCTGGCGGAGAAAGCGCTGGCCGGTTCGCTGTTGTCGAACGCCAGATGTCAGGCGACCTTATGCCGGATCGAAGTCGATAGCCCAGATGCGACGGCACTGGATCGCGTGCTCGGCGAGTTGCCGGTTCGGCTCTGGAGCGCCAACAGTTATTCGCAAGTAACGACGCACGAAGACGGCAGCGCCACCTTGGTCTTGTATATCAGCCGTGAAGGCTATCGGTTGCCCAAGTCTGAGGGGTGATCGTTGCGAGAGCAGGCCGTTAGTTTTACCGGCCGAACCTGACAACTCTTGCCGGCGGGCATGGCTTACTTGTGATAAATCCCCCGCGCCGTGCCCGGCGGGTTTTTAGCCTCGCTGGCGCTGAAGATGCTCCAGCCGTAGTATTGCGCCGCGCCAAATAACGCCAGGATCAGGATGCCGCTGATCAAATAGCTACGATATAGCATGAATTGGGATGCTCCATTCCAAGTCGGTGTGTGGCTGCGCTTAAGTAGGGCGACTAACCCTCAACCGTAATCGCTTTCGGCCCAGCGGGCGCGTTCGTAGGCGCGCGCGCGCCAGCGAAACACCAAGGGCACGATCAACAAGCCCAGTAGCGCCAAAAAAAAGTTGCTCCAACTGGGCGTATCACGGAAAAGCGTAAAAGTGCCGGTCACTGTTGGCGAGCCGGGAGGCAGTTCCGCTTCGACGCTGAGAGAGTAAAGACCGGGTGGTATTGCCGACAAGACCGCCGCGTCGCTAGCCTCGCCTTCCGACCAAGGCTCGCCTTCGTCTACGCCCTGGTAATAACTGAGTTCGCGGCTGATGGAATAGCTGGCACCGGTGTTGCGTTCGATCAAGGCCGAATCCAGATAAATCCAGTTGTTGTTCAAATTGGTCTGGATGCGGATTGCCACATTGGCAGTACGGCCGCTTAAGGTAAAGGGTTCGCTAGTCAGGGTTTTATCCTGGGTACTGGCGTCGAAGGTAAACGTTTGTTGGTGTATCCGCGCATTGCTGGACAGGGCCAGGGTGATGATCTGCCCAAGGAGCAGCAGCCCTAAAAAAAGCCAACTCAGCCGGCGGAAGTTGGGACGCTGCGCCTCATAGGGCGAAGGCTGGTTGGCCCCGACGCCGATCCGAACCGGCAACGGTTCAGTCAACTGAAATACCGTTTTGATGGTCTCTGGTTCGAGGTATTCAGCGCGCGACCAGATCATTTCCTGATCCGTTTGTTCTTGGCTCAACTGAAATGGCGGAGCGATATAATCGCTGATCCGGTAGCGTTCGCCGACCTGGACTCGCCAATAGAACTCGCCCAACACATAACTGACCTCGGCTTCGGCGGTCTGAAAATGACGGTAAGTCCGAGTGTGAAAGGTAGCCTGGCTTTTCGCCCCGTAGCCGGTGACCAGCGGCGGTTCGGTGAGGGTGTGAACCACACTCCAATGGCCGTTGTACTCCATCAGCCAGCGGAAGCCCCGTTCGCGGTGGAACAGCAGATATTCGCTCCATTCGTAATCCAGGCCCTCCACGCTGATGCGGCGGCGCAGATAGCCGATGGCTTCGTAGTCGGTCTCTTCCAATGTGCCGCGCGCGCCGAGCGGGATCAGCGGTTCGTGTTTAATGCTGGCTCTGAAAGTGGAGAGAATGCGGAAATTGTCGTCGGTGATGTCGATGATCGAGCCGCAAGTCCCGCAAGCGAGCGATTCCGTCTGCCCCTTGGCGCGGATGGTCAGCGAACTGCCGCAGCCCGGACATTGAAAAGCCTCCGCTTGAATATTGGCGTCGGATTCCCAACCGATAGGCGGGACTTGGCGCAATCCAGTCAGTTTCAGATCGTCGAAGCGCACCTGTTCTCCGACGAATACCAGCGGTGGCTTTTCGCTGTAATCGAGTGTGGCAAAGACGTTGCCAGCCGCTTGTAAATCCACCACCGGCGCGTCGTAACCAGGGCCGATCTGAATCGGTAATTCCCCTTCACCGGCGATACAGCGGGCCTGTGCAATGTTCGTTACCTGGAAGTTGCGGCCTTGCAGCGTGATGTGCTGACCGGCGCGCAGTTCGGAGAAGGGTGGCAGCGGCTCCGGTGGCTGAACGATGAAAGTCAGCGCATAGTTGCCCAAGGTATCACCCAACCAGCCGCCACGCTGGTTATCGAACAGCAGATACCATTCATTCCAGACGCCCTGACCGTAGCGTAACTGGATACGTCCGACCACGCTAAAACGCGATTTGCGGTAAACGCCCTCGGCACCGAGTTGGATCGGGGAGGAATCCGGTAACAATTCCGCCATCTTGCCGATGTTTTCCAGCTTCAGATCGTGGCGGATCAGAGTACTTTTGCAGTAGTCGCAAACGGCGAGAATCGACACAGCCGATTGGAAGGCGATGGCCGCGCCGCAAGAGGGGCAATTAGCGGTTTTCATGAGGAAGGTCAGAATATGGCGGATACTGCTGGTACATAGGATTTTATATCATCATTTTAATGCTAATTTACACAAAATCTCACGACAAGCCCAAGGCTCCAAAGTTAGCAGTCAAAGCTTCAGCCGTCACCTCAAACAAGACTGTGAACGAGGAGCAATCTATTGCCATCGCATTATCGGGAGGATCCACGGATACACTGAGCGAGGGAATAAAATTGCTCGACGGAGGACAAGCCGGAGGCCCAGCATGAAGATATTCGGGAACTCCCCGTCCGAGCGGTCCCGGATTTCCCCGAGTCGGTTGAAGAACACGGCCCGTCGTAGAGCGTTTTGCTGCTCGCCCTTGTTGAGTCCGACATGGCCGCGCCGGCGCAGCTCGGGGTCATGCAGCCAGTCGAGCGTGAAGAGCGTGCGCTCGAGTTTCCCGAGTTCGCGTAGCGAAAGCCGAGCAGGCGACACACGGCGAACAGATGATCCGAGAATCCGCCGGTGTCGGTGTAGTGCTCGTCAATGACGAGACTGCTTTCGTGGTAGAGCAGCCCGTCCAATACGTGCGGCGCTTCATGGGCGGTCGCCGCGATGACGTTCGTGTGATAGGGCCCGAACTGATCCGAAAGGTGGGTGTAGAACTTTACGCCGGGATCTGGGCCGTAGTGCGGATGGGCGTGACTGCGGACCTCACCGCGCGCGCCGGCACGGAAGAACTGCGCATCCGATGACGACGTGGTACCGGCTCCCCAATGAGCGGACAGGGGCTGACGGTGCTGCGCATCGATTAATTCGGCGAGCGCCCGGGCGTAGCATTCATCTCGAACATGCCAGTCCGCCGTCCAAGTGAGCTGCCGCCAGCTCATCGCACGACAGGCCTCGGACATGCGCGCGAGTCCCAGATTGATGCCGTCGGCGAGCACCGCCGTCAACAGCGCGTGCCGATGCTTCGGGGGCGCCAACGTGCGCAAATGCACAAAGTGATCGGCAAGATGAGTCCAGCCGTCCACTTCCGAGAGCAGCTCCATGATCGCATCACTTTTGGCCCCGGGTGTGGCGTGCTGACACCTTAGAGTGCGTAAATTTCCGTTTCGTGTCTTCTCCTCAAATACCACCGGATATATAGGAGAATAATGGCCTTCTCATAACGGTGACCTTTGAAATCAATCATGCGGGTTATCCTGAGGGTCTGGCTCGAACTGCACAAACTACCAGCACTCAACTACCTCTGCTAACGCAACGGAACCCGCCAGCACGTAGCCGCCAGCGCCGAAGACGGCTGTGGCCGCACTTCCCGACCGCTCACCGCCGACGGTTCCCTCGCAGGCGTGAAATTGCCGTAAAAGTTGAGAACGCCGAAGTCCGAGGGACGTTCAAGCTAAGTTGATCGCTCGGGAACATTGCCCGGACAGATTTACCCCAAGCGGATGGCACTCGCATCGTCAGCCAGGCGGCGGTTCGGTGATTTTCGCGAAGAGGCCGACGGCACCCAGCGACCACGCCTATCGCGCCGGTACGGACTGTTCGCGAGTCCGCGAGAACGAAATCGAGGTACGGACGGGAAAGCGACTCAGTTTGAGCCGAATTCACAGTGTGATCCGATTTCGGCATTTAAAATGAACGGTCCATCAACCCGGCCGAGCGGGTGGGAGGAGGGAGTTATACGCTCAATTTATTGATTTAACTTATTGTTATATAATAAATAATTTTCATAAATCCTCATTTGGCACCGCTTTTGCCATGGGTTAGCACAAGTGTTCACCGATAACCCATGACCGATCGACCGACCGAATAGAGGAAAAAGTTGATGAAAGCACCGCAACGCTCCCGGATTTACACCGCCATCGTCGCCGGCCTGCTGGTTTCCGACCACGGCGCGCTGTCCGCTTCAACGGCTTTGGCGGCGGACGCGCCGACGGTCGAGAAAAAGACCCGCATCCTCGCCGGCCAGCCCTACACCTTCGTCAAGTCTATCGATGCCAGGGGCGAGACGCGCGCCGAGATCATCGACGGTTCCGGCAAGTCGGTCGGCGAGAAGGACGTGCCGCGCGGCGTGGCGCCGCTGGTCGATCCGCGCGTCCTGGACGCGCTGACCAAGCTGGAGCGGGCCAAATCCGACCAAGTTCTCCGGGTCGAAATAGCATTGAATCTGACGGCGGATGTCAGCGAGGAGGTGCTGGAAACGGGTGCGGGCGAAGTGGACAAGGGACGCTGGATCAAGGGGCTGCTGAACGGTAAGGAAATATCGGAACAGGACATGGCCGCCTACACCGACCGTTACGCCCAAGAGGAGCAGGCGGCACGCGCCAAGCGGACGGCCGTTCGCGTGCGCGATTTGCAGGACTGGGCCGCTCGCCACGGCTTGCCCGGCCAGAAAGGATTGGAAGAGGCGCTGCGTCAAGGCCGTTCGGGCGCGACCCTCGACCTGACCGCCAAGCAGTTGCGGTCGCTGATCGATTCCCGCGACAAGGTATTGGTCGGCATCGAACCGCACGAACCGGGCAAGGACGACATCGACGACGCGATGGACGCCACCAGCATCAGCACCTCGGCGTTGCCCAACGCCACCACGCGCGGCAACGGCATCGGCATCTACATGACCGAAAGCGGCTGCGCCAACGAATCGCGCATCACCAACTACGACCGCCTGTCCGGCAGCGAGACCGATCACTCCCGCAACGTGGGCGCCATCCTGCGCGCGGTGTCGCCGGAGTCGTTTATCTACTGTCGTGGCGGCGCGGTCCTGCCCGAGGACAGCGACCTGGACGGCGTCGGCGGCAACTCGCCGATCCATGTGATCAACCGCTCCAACGGCGATAACGACACCACCGGTTACAGCACGACGGACCGCGACTGGGACAACTTCAGCTACGACAACAAGATCGCGATCTTCAAGAGCGCGGGCAACAACGGCGCCGGCACCGGCAATATCTCGTCGCCCGGCAAGGGCCTGAACGTGATCAGCGTCGGCAACTACGACGACGCCAACGACACGATTTCCGACACCTCGTCGTTCGTGGAACCCGAGACCGGTAACGACAAGCCCGAGATTTCCGCGCCCGGCACCAGCATCGACGCCGGTGGGTTCGTCAAGTCCGGTACCAGCATGTCTTCACCCCATGCGGCAGCCTTCGCCGCCGACATGATGTCGCATTCCACTTATCTCCAGTACCGGCCCCAATTGGTCAAAGCCAAGATTATGGCCGGCGCCACGGATGACATCGACGGCGGCTACGACAAAGTGGGGCTGGGCGGCATCGACTTCGCTAGCGCCCAGTGGAGCGGCCACTGGTTCTGGTGGTCGGGCGGCACCAGCGCCTTTAACACCTTCGACGGGCAGGACGGCGCGGCCGACAACTACGTGGTCAAGACGGTCTACATCAACAAGTCCTGGGATCAAGTCCAGGTGGTGCTGAGCTGGCTCACCCGTGGCAGCTACACCTACGACCATCGGGCCGACGCCCATCCCATCGGTCTCGATCTGGACCTGAAGGTGTACGATCCGAACGGCAATTACCTGGGTGGTTCCTTCTCCTGGGACAACCCGTTCGAGGACGTGAGTTTCACCCCCACCGTTTCGGGTCACTACACGTTCAAGATCCATCGCTACGCCACGCGCGACACCAGCCTGAAGCTGCGCATGGGCATGTACGTGAACTACTACGAGCAGTGAAGTCGCGGCGCGGCGGATGACCGCCGCCGGGCGAATCTACCGAGCAGGGCCGGCAGGAATGCCGGCTTCTCGTTTCAAGTCTCGGACATTTCCTGCGTCGCTTTGGTCAAACGCACCCGTTGACGTGCAACGATGACCGGCGGAACAGTGTCTGTTAAGGAGCCAATCTTACAAATTAGCGGTATCAAAACGACCACTATACCCACCCAAAGGAGCACCGAGCATGGCCATTCGAACACTGCTTCCAGACGAACTGATACTGGCTAAGACTGTTTTCCAGAACAGCGTTCTTTATTCCAAAGTTCGTCTTCAAAATGATATGGGCATGGGTGGCCGACCCTGGACCAGCCCGCCAATACCGCCGTATCCCTATTACGTGCTGCACGTCGGCGCGTATTATCAGCACATGACCACCACCAACTATCGCAGGCGACTGCTGATTCACGAACTGACTCATGTCTGGCAGGGGCAGCACGGCGTGCCCTTGGGATACGTGCTCAATTCCGCAGTTCATCAAACCCTGACCGGCATTACCAATGGCGGCGACGTCGCGCCGGCCTACAACTACAGCACGGGTCTGAAATGGGCGCAGTACAACTGCGAGCAACAGGCTTCGATCGTGGAGGACTGGTTTGCCAGCGGATCGCAAAGCTCGAACTCGCGGTACGTTTACATCACCAGCAATATTCGGCCCGGCAACCCCTGGGCTTGACGCCGGCACCCTCGGCAATTATTCGATGCGTGCATCCTGATCGGAGCGCCGGAGCGCACGCCACCTCGGTCCCTTTCCCGATCACCGGCCCATCCGAACCCGATTCCCGATTCCCGATTCATCCTGGCCCATTCACGCGGGCCAACAGCCTGTCTAGTAGAATCATTTTTCGATCCGAAAATTCATAATTTATTTTTATAAATCATAATTATATAGAAAATGGCATCATGGGTGCTTTACCTCTTCCCAACCGATTGAGCCACCGATTGACCCGGATTGGAGAGGAAACCCATCATGCGCCGTGTTATCCCCACCGTATCGTCCCGTACCCGCGTTACCCGATCAAACGTCCCGGCGATACCTCGCGCGAAACGTCGGCTGGCTCCGCTCGCGAGCGGCATCGCCCTGTGTTTGACGACCCTGTTGGCGGGCCAACCCGCGCTCGGCCAAAGCGCATGCAGCATCAACATTCCGGGCGTGCCGGATTTCGATCAAAAGCGGACGACGACATCGACCGTGCCCGGCTTGCCGAACGATGGAGCGATGTACTGCGTGCCGACCTCGGCGACCGATTGGTTCGCCTATATCGCCAACCACGGCGTGCCCGAAGTGCTGGACGGTCCACGGGACTGGCAATCGCAAGACAACTACGATTTCGTCACTGACCGGATCAAGCACATCGGGGAGCTGATGGGCACCGACGCCGAAGGCGGAACGACCGGCTTGGGACCCATCACCGGCCTCGTCAGCCACTTGCAGGCGACCGCGCCCAACGCGTTCACGGTGACCGGAAGCGTCGCTGCTCCCGGATTCATTCTCGCGCCGGAACACCTGTTCGATGCGATGAGCAACGGCGGCATGATCAGCATGACCTTGGGGAAATACCAAAAGAACAATTTCGGTCATTGGGAGCGGACCGGCGGCCACATCGTCGCGCTGCATCGCGTCGAGAACGGCTGCTCGAATTCGCCCGAGCTGATGTGGCGCGACCCCAGCACCGGTAAAAATGAAAACAAGACCCAGCAAGCCGATTTCGACAGCAAAGAATCGAGCATGGAAGAAGTCTCCGGTCTCTGGTCCGTTTCCGGGTTCGGCGTACCCCAAACGATGTGGCGGTTTTCGTCGTTGAAAGGAAACAAGTTCCTGGATTCCTACACCGTCATCACGCCGATGGTGGCGCTGACCACCGACGACCAGTGGGACACCCTCGTCGCCAACCCTGTCAACGTGCTGGACGGTGGCGAGCAGGGCGAAGAATTGGCCGAGGACGCGCCGGATGGCGGCCAGTTCGACCATTTCCAGTTTCACCCCCTGCGAGTCGGGACCTTCTACGCGACGACGACCGGGCAGAACGGTTCGGTCAAGCTGTATAAATACGATCCACGCCAGGAGGCGTTGCGGATACTCCGGCAATTGGAAAAGCGCACGCCGATCGTGTTCGGCCGGCACGGCGACTTGTATTTGATCGACGCCGGCCAGTTGACCCGGTTCGACACGCTGGCCGACGGCGAGGGGTTGGCGGTGCTTGGCACTCTCGACCTCAAGGGCGCGGTGCCCGACGCGATGGTGTACGACGACCTGGCCGACGAGGTGACCTTGCTGTTCGCCGCGACCCGGCGGCTGCTGACCGTGTCCCGCGATCTGACGACGATGCGGG
>Ga0209573_1000603_pt1 | contig 71624 bp, 58 predicted proteins | sample TNRBio252014_DNA_FD_185870 | JGI IMG/M metagenome (GOLD analysis project Ga0209573, IMG submission 185870) | Wastewater treatment Type I Accumulibacter community from EBPR Bioreactor in Madison, WI, USA - TNR Reactor_6/25/2014_ DNA (SPAdes)... | ecosystem: Engineered > Bioreactor > EBPR >...
CCAGAGGAAATTGAGAGGTGGTTTAACAAAAAAGGATTGCCAACCACTTAGGAATTGCACATTAAAAACATTCAGCATATCAAAAACGCCGTAAATTCAACATTTGTGGCGTTTTTATTAAAATAAAGGTACTTGTATCCATCTTCTCTTTTGAAATATACCTTTATATAATATTTATTCCGATAACAATTACTATTATATGAATTAAAAATTATGTTTAACATAAAAAATATCAAAGACCATTTGCGGCTGGCAGTGCCAATGGCATTTTTGCAGTTAGCACACGCTGAGTGTTGTTGATGCCGTAATTGTGGTTTCAAAGTTCATTCTTCGATTGAACTTTTACATAAAAAATATTCCCGCCTTCGACTGTACCCAAAATATTAAACGTCTTTCCTCAAAATCACTTGGTTCACCATGGCAAGACCCGTATGCCGATGCCCCTCGACTACTCCGCGTTCAAGGGTGCGGGCATGAAGCACTTTTAGTGTCGGGAAATCTGCCAACAATGTGGTCAAATCGGGCAGCATGTCCAAAGATTTAGGACCACCAGTGCCGTAGCGGATTTGTTCGGGTGCATAGGCTTCTAACATAAAGACCCCATTCGGGCGTAGGGCTTGTGCGGCTTGTGTATGAACCCTTTTCCTAAGTTCTGAGGGTAGATGGCAAAAAATGGACAAAATACCATCCCATCGGCTTGGCTCCCAGAGAAAATCGTTGAGGTCGGCGAGTTGCCAATGAACAGAAACATTGTGGGACTCGGCCAATTTTTGCCCTTTCGCAAACCCGGAGCTAACCGCATCTAACCCAGTGACGTCATAGCCCATACGTGCAAGAAAAACGGCATTTCGGCCTTCTCCCTCTCCAATGGATAAAATTTTACCTTTTGGAAAAAAGTCATAGGCCTCGGCCAGAAAATCGTTGGGGGCAGTTCCAAAAACAAAGTCTTCTTGTTGGTATTCGGCATCCCACATCATGATCATCCCTTATTTATTGGTTTTTCGGTTCAGTATTCACAAGATAATCGGTGGCCAAACCCAAGGCCATTGCTAATTTATCGCATTAAACAATATAGAACATTGCTTCATCCTTTTTTGGGTGAACTTGATCACAATAAGAACCATGAAAGCATATTTATCCCGCCAACTTCAAGCCGTCCTTTCGACGATAGAAGGTGTTCCATCCGATTTTGAGGTGCAATTTCAGTTTCCGGCGCGTCCCGAACAAGGGGATTTGGCCTCTAATTTTGCCATGCAGTTGGCCAAAAAGGTGGGGAGCAATCCCCGTGCTTTTGCCGAGCAGGTGCTTTCAAAAGTTCAATTAGACCCTGACCGAATTGCTGGCGTGGAGATTGCAGGGCCGGGATTTATCAATTTCCGCTTCTCCAATGTTTACCTCCACAAAGGCTTGTATGAGATTCTGGCTAAAGGTGCAAACTTTGGTCGCTCTGCACAAGGCGCAGGAAAAAAAGCGATGGTGGAATACGTAAGTGCCAATCCTACGGGGCCGCTTACGGTGGGACATGGCCGGAATGCGGTATTGGGTGATACAATAGCCAATTTATTAGATTGGTCGGGCTACGACGTAACGCGAGAATACTATTTTAATGATGCCGGACGCCAAATGCGCGTCTTGGCACAGTCTGTGAGGGCACGCTACTTAGAACTGATCTGGCCGGATTGCCCGATGAAGAAGCTCGGCACGGGCGAGGATGCCATTGGGGTTCCCGAAGCATTCCCCGATGGCGGGTACCAAGGGGCATATATCATGGATATTGCAGTTGCATTGTATGAAGAAAAAGGGGATAGCCTGATTGAAAACCGAGACTGGTTGGCCGACGAGGTGCCCGAGGCCGAACTTATCCCCTTTAAAGAAAAAGCCATCTCGCTTATTTTTAAAGACATAGACCAAACCATGCGCCGGATTGGGGTGAAGATGGATACTTTTTTTAATGAACACACCCTCTATAACGACGGCAAAGTAGAGGCCACCTTGGCCGCACTACGAGAAACGGGTTTGGTTTTTGATGCCGATGGCGCGGTCTGGTTCAAAACAAGCACCTTCGGAAAAGACAAAGAAACCGTTTTGGTGAAGTCGTCGGGCGAACCGACCTATAGGCTCCCAGACATGGCCTACCACGTTGAAAAGCTAAAGCGGGGCTACGACCTCTGTATAGACCTTTTTGGGGCAGACCACATTGATACTTACCCCGATGTCCTCAATGCACTGAATGTTCTAGGCTACGATGCGCAGAAAATCCAAGTGGTCATTTACCAGTTTGTCACGTTGATGCGCGGGGGCGAGGCGGTGAAAATGTCCACCCGAAAAGCAAATTTTGTGACCTTAGACGATTTGATGGACGAGGTGGGCGAGGATGTAACCCGTTATTTCTTCTTGGCGGTTTCCCCTAATACCCACATCAATTTTGATTTGGACTTGGCGAAGGCCGATGCCGAGAAAAACCCTGCTTTTTATCTGCAATATGCCCATGCTCGGATTCATCAGATCATCAGTAAAGCAGCAGAAATCGGGTTATCCCTCCAGCCAGAGGCCAATCTTACTGCTCTTACACACGACCGAGAAATTACCCTCATCAAAACAATGTTGCAGTTTCCGGACGAGATTTTGGCAACGGTTAAAAGCCTCCAACCGCAGCGCCTAATCAATTACCTGCGCGAGGTTGCCGAAGCGTTCCATGCTTTTTACCACGACTGCCGGATTATTGGCGAAGCACCCGATGTGGCACAGGCACGTTTTAACCTCGCTTGTGCTGCCCAACATGTTGTTCGGAATGGCCTAAGCATATTGGGGCTTTCCACACCAGAGAGAATGTAATCTGCCTAAGTAATTTATAAACAAGGTCATGACTTATGCGGATAGCCTATCAAGGAGAACCCGGCGCTTTTAGTGAATATGCGGCCCTCCAATTGTTGGGGGACGATGTGATGGCGGTTCCCAAACCCACGTTTGAGTTGGTGTATAAGGCGTTGGAAGAAGGAGAAGTGGAGAAGGCAGTCGTGCCAATAGAAAATTCCCTATTTGGCAGTGTTCATGTAAATTATGACCTGCTCCGAAAACACGCCTTTCGGATTGTAGGAGAGGTGAAACTACGGGTGGTTCATAATTTATTGGCTCTTCCCGGTGTGCAGTTGCAGGACATTCAAGAGGTGTATTCCCACTGGCAGGCTTTGGGGCAATGCCAAGCATTTTTGCGTAGCCACCTACCCAATGCCCACCGGATTGACGCCTACGACACCGCAGGTGCAGCAAAAGTCCTTGCCGAGGGAGGCTATCCGAAACCAGAACACAGTGCCGCCATTGCATCTAAGCGTGCCGCAGAACATTATGGCTTAGAAATTCTGGCTTCGGGCATCGAGAGCGACCATCAGAACTTCACCCGTTTTTTGGTACTACAGCCCGAAGCGCACGCCGTACCGCAGTGGGAGGCATCTACACACATGAAAACCTCGGTAGTGTTTGCCCACAAAGAGGATTTGGCCGGTGCGCTGTTTAAAAGCCTTGCCGTTTTTGCACTCCGAGACATAGACTTGTTAAAAATTGAAAGCCGCCCACTTGTAGGAAGCCCATGGGTTTACCTATTTTATTTAGACATCAAAGGCCGAGAGACTGATGAACCTGTCCAAAAAGCATTAGATCATCTGTCTGAATTAACTGCTTACCTTAAAATTTTAGGTTCGTATCCGGTTGGAACGACCATCGAATAATACCCACCATTGCCATGTGGTGCTGTCATTAGCAGTGCCATGCAACCTTTGACCTTCAGATTAATCCAATAATAACAATGTCACTCGCCTATGTTGTTCGGGAGGGGCTATCTGGTTTTGCCCGTGCGAAACTTGCCTTCTTCGCGTCCGTCAGCGCTATGACCGTCGCCCTTGCACTTATCGGAGTGTTGTTCTTATTGGGCTTTCAGGCCCAGCAACTCTCCGAATGGCTTACAAAAAGGGTGGGGCAAGTGGATGTTTTCCTTGAAAATATAGAAGAATCCGCAGGAAGAACGGTTCGAGACCAAATAGCGACGTTACCCGGAATCGAAAGTGCAGCCTATGTTTCAAAACAAGAAGCCATCCGCACATTTCGTCGCGAGTTTGGAGAAGGAGCAGAAACTTTTTTAGGCGAAAGTGGAGACTTCCTTCCCGCATCTGTCAAGGTGCAAATGAAGTCGGACGTGATTAACACGGAAAGCCTAAACCGCATCATCAAAACCTTGCGAAAACAACAACATGTAGATGATGTTGTGTATAATAGCCGTGCTCTTACGGCGGTACAACAAAACCTCAAAACCCTAACATGGGTTGGGATTACTTTGGGCTTAATCATCTTATTGGCAGCGGTTTTCTTGGTTGCCAATACCATCCGGCTCTCCATTTATGCTCGCCGGTTGTTGATTAAAACCATGAAATTAGTAGGCGCAACCGATTCTTTTATCCGAAAACCCTTTTTGGTGGAAGGTTTGGTACAAGGATTGCTTGGTGGATTGGTGGGTGCAGCCTTCATGAGTGGGCTAAATGCAACTTTGGTTTGGATAATTCCCCAGTTGCAGAACCAACCGTGGCCGGGAGGCCATCCAATTGTCTTGATGATTGCTTTGGTAGGATTTGGCTTAGTCCTTGGGTGGCTTGGCTCGCTCTTCGCCGTCAGAAAATTTGTAAAAAGTGTAACCTTGAATTAATAACGCCATGAAAAATCTCTTTTTGTCTGGTAAGCCTGTCTTAACGATTTGTTTCATTTTGATATGGAGTATTACCGGATGTGATACAACCACCAACGAAATTCCGGTGGAAGATGCTGCCATCGCCAAATCGTCCGAAACTAAATTGGTTACGCTGGGCAATAAAGCCTTGGTCTTGGCCAATACATTGGCCTCCGACCAGTCTAATGTGGACATACGCGGCTATGCAGAACTTGATATTGCTGAAGTTGCCTTCGAGAAAGTCGCTTCGGGTAAGGACGATGCGCAGGCAAAAACCCGTTTGGCTGAACTCCAAATTCGTGACGAGGAGTCTCCGCTAACACGCCTTTTCCGTGTTGATCCTGTTAATCCCCTTGGCAAATACGTGAATACAACCATAAAAATGCCACGCTATAATGGGGTGAACATTGATCAAATGGCTGGAAAGTTTGGGATTTATGATGTGGACGCACCCGTTTCGGTTAAAACTTGGCGTGGATGGGTCACTATTCGATCCGCAGCCCCAGATGTTTATGCCAAAATAGACGAAGGCGACTTAAACTATTTCCAGACCTCTTGTAAAGATGACAATAATGCGAATTTCATCTTGGACAAAGGTACGGCATTGCTGGTTCCTTCGCGTACCACCGACCCAACCAAGAACTTTGTAGGACGCTTGGAGTTGACGGTAGAGGATGGGAGTATCAAAATTCAAGGTTTGGACATACTTTCTGGCCAGATTGTGAAGCGCGGCAATGGGGAGGTATTTCAAGGAACGATTGACCGCATGGGCGGAACCATCCGCATGACGATGAAAAAAGGGAATCTGGTGGTTCAAAGCTGGGACGAATACATCAAAAATGGTGGTAAATAATTCAAAATCAAATAGATGTACAAGGGGCTTTTCACGAAATGCCCCTTTTTTTGTGGCTGTTCGGGTGCGATCCTTCTCCAAATGTTGTACCTTTCTGGCGATAACCCTCTCCATTTATTTGGATTCTAATCCGTAAAAAAATGTCGGTAGCCTTTAAAGAGCGCTTGGTTGCTTTAGATGCCTTACGGGGCCTGACCATCGCCGGAATGATTTTGGTAAACAATCCGGGAAGTTGGAAATATGTTTACCCCCCGCTCGAACATGCGGCGTGGCACGGCTTAACCCCCACCGACTTGGTGTTTCCGTTTTTCTTGTTCATTGGTGGGGTTTCCATGTGGTATTCCTTTGGTCAATACGGGCAAAAGCCGTCGTGGGAGTTGATCCAAAAGATTTTTTGGCGCACCATAAGCATCTATGTCCTTTATGTGATTTTACACACATGGCCCCTCATCAAGCAAAACTGGGACTATTCGCATTTTCGGGTTCTGGGTGTGTTGCCTCGCATAGCGCTTTGTTATTTCTTTGGCTCGTTGGCGGTGTTGTATTTGGAGCAGAAAAAACTTTGGGCACTTTCTGCCTTCATCCTCCTTGGATATTGGGTGGTAATGGCCTTTGGTGGAACGGGAACCGATGTCTTTAGCTTGCAAACCAACTTCCAGCGGCAGGTTGACCTTTGGATTTTGGGCGAAAACCATATGTACAAGGGCGAGGGTTTGCCCTTCGACCCAGAAGGCGTCCTGAGTACGTTTCCATCATTGGTTACGCTTTTAATCGGTTACGAGGTGGGTCGAATGATCGGAAAACGCGAATCTTGGGGCCTGTTGTTGTCGCGGTTCTGGGCGTATGGCGGAATTTTAATCGTTGTTGGCTTGGTTTGGCATTTGGCTTTCCCCATCAATAAAAAAATCTGGACAAGTTCGTATGTACTCGTAACCGGAGGATTAGGCATTTGGTTCTTGGCTTTTTTGCTTTGGATGACCGAGGTTAAAAACTGGAAAAAAATGGCGTTTCCATTTGTGGTGTATGGTACAAATGCGATCTTTGCGTATTTCATCTCTGGTATTTGGGTTGTTACCATTCTAAAAGTTAAGTTTGACCTCAATGGCAAAGACGTAAGCGGATACGAATATCTTTTCGAGACTATTTTCAAGCCAATGGCCGGAGATTATAACGGCTCTCTTCTGTTCGCTTTGGCACATGTTTTGGGATTCTGGTTTGTCTTGTGGTGGATGTACCGCAAAAAACTATTTGTAAAGTTGTGAGTGGGTTGTGAAAACCCTTGTTTGAACACATCTTTCGCTTGTAGCTCGGTGTATGCGCCATTATTTTCCGCCTTCGCTTCGCACATCATTGCGTTACGAAAACAATTTACATATATTACACACATTCTTTTAGACCAAAGAATGAGGTGGCGCTTGAGTCGCTTTTTAGCAGACAGAACAGAACGGACAAAAAATGCCAATAGTAGATGTAATTTCTTTACAAGACACCGCAAAGCAAAAGTACCTGAATTATGCGCTCTCGGTGATTACCAGTCGTGCATTACCGGATGTACGAGATGGCCTCAAGCCCGTACATCGCCGGATTTTGTACGCCATGTATAACAATTTGCGCCTTTTGCCGGAGGGTCGTCACCGTAAAAGTGCGCAAGTGGTGGGCGAAGTCATCGGTAAGTTTCACCCACATGGCGATACGGCGGTCTATGATGCGATGGTGCGGATGGCGCAAGATTTCTCCATGCGGTACATGCTCGTGGATGGGCAAGGCAATTTTGGTTCGATAGATGGCGATAGCCCCGCAGCAATGCGTTATACGGAGGCCAAACTCCGCCCGATGGCTGTCTCTTTGATCGAGGAAATCCGGCAACAAACCGTTCCTTTTCGCCCAAACTACGATGGAACCCTTTCCGAACCGATCGTATTGCCTGCCCAAGTCCCAAACCTTTTGGTAAATGGGACTACCGGGATTGCTGTCGGGATGGCCACCAACATTCCACCACACAATTTGGGCGAGACCTTAGACGCGGCCATTATGTTGGCGAAAAAGCCAACGTTGACGGTAAGAGATTTGATGGAAGTGTTTTTGGGGCCGGACTTCCCGACGTATGGACGGATTTTGAACACGCGCGAGGAGTTGATAAAGATATATGAGACAGGGGAAGGCGCTATTGAACTACGGGGCGAGTACATCACCGAGAAAATGGACGGCCATAAACAGGCCATTGTCCTAACATCTGTCCCCTTTGGCCATTCAAAGGCAGATTTGGTGGAAAAAATTGCCGATATCGTTCGTGCTGGGAAATTACCACAAGTGGTAGATGTATGGGATGAATCCACAACAGAAATTCGGGTGGTATTGGAACTCAAAAAAGGAGCTGATGCCGATGCCGCAATGGCCTACCTCTTTAAGCATACACCACTCCAAACCCGATTCCATGTCAACATGACGTGTTTGGTTCCGACCGATAATCCAGAAATATCCACGCCCAAGAAGGTTAATTTAAAGGAAGCCTTACAGCACTTTCTTGATTTCCGGTACGAAGTGGTGGTGAAGCGCTTGCGCCACGAATTGGAGATGTTAGAAAAGCGCATCCATATCCTTAAAGGTTTTGCGATCATTTTCGACGCCTTAGATGAGGCCATTCGCATTATCCGTTCCTCCCGAGACAAAGCCGATGCCGCCAAAGGTTTAATCAACCGCTTTGGCATAGACGACATTCAGGCCGATGCCGTCTTAGAAACGAAACTTTATCGCCTTGCACAACTCGAAATTGAAGACATTCTGCGAGAATTGGCCGAAAAAGAAGCCCGTGCCGCTGAAATTCGCGCCATTCTCGGAGACGAACAAGCGTTGTGGAAGATGGTACGGGGCGAGTTGCGAAATATTCGGAAGAAATATGCCGATGAACGCCGATCCGTAATTGCAGGGCCAGATGCCAAATTGGCCTATACCGAAGAAGCATACATCATAAAAGAGGACGTATTTGTTATTGTCACCCGCGATGGCTGGCTCAAACGACAACGGTCTTATACAAACTTAGAATCCATCCGTATTCGGGAGGGCGACCAAGTGGGCTGGGTCTTGCCCGGCTCAACCCGCGACTCGGTTTGCTTCTTTACCAGTTTGGGGAAAGCCTATACCATACGCATTGACGAACTGAACCAAACCACGGGCTACGGCGATCCTATCCAGAAATACTTCAGCTTTTCCGACAAAGAGCGCGTCATCGGCGTAGCGTCATTTGATCCGCGTGTGATGCCAGAATCTCTAAAAGAGAAAAAATCCTCTACGGAACTTTTCGGCGAAGTAGAAGAAGAGGTTTCCGGCCCCTTTTTGGTCGGCATTACGGCGGCGGCTATGGCCGTCCGACTGACGTGCGAGGCATTTGTGGAACCTTCCACCAAATCCGGTAGAACCTTCATGAAAGTCCCTCCGGGCGACGAAGCTTTGGCGGTTTATATGGCACGGGGCGACGAAAATGTGTGCATCGCTTCGCAACAAGGGCGCGGCTTGATTTTCCCACTCAACCAGATTTCGATTGTGAAAGGGGCTGCGCGTGGGGTGATTGCCATGCGCTTAGAACCTAAAGACCGTCTGATGGGATTTGCCCTCTCTTCCGCACTCCGGCAAGGACTGACGGTGGAAACCAATCGCGGAAGGCAAGAAATTGTTCGTCCCACCAAGTTTGAGGTCTCTAAACGTGCCAATAAAGGCAAAAGCATTATTGAACGCGGAACGCTGGTTAAAGCCATTTATGAAACCATGGAAGTCCGACTACATGCAAGTGGTGAATAACGAAATTAGCCCAAAAGGAACAACATGAAGACCATTAGCCGCTATTTTTGGTATGATGTGGAGGATGAATTTGGGATTCTAATAACGCCCGAAGAGCAACGTCGTACCCAAACTTATGGCGACTTATTACACCTGATTCAGAACAAAACCGGGACTATACCGCTCGAATCCGATGCAAGAAAGATTTTCCAAGAACGTGCTATACGTGCCGTTGCAGATTGCGGCGAAGTTCCGGCGGAAAAAGTCCGCCTCTCCGATTCGTTGGGCCATGCCTTGCAAAGAGTGCCAGACGATAACGACTTGGCGCTGATCCGAATGGCGGGAAATGTGGATTTTATGCCGTTGGCTAAAGAACCGGCCATGGGTAAAATCCGCGCAGAACAAGGCGGAATGGCGTTATTCGTCTTGCTCATAATGGTTATTGGGATTTTGTTTACCGAGCAACCTCCCCTCCAGACGTTGGGTGCAGGTATGGCGGCCTTTCTCGCGGTTTTGGGGTATGGATTTTGGAAGGCAGACCAGCAAAAAAAAGCCGCATATCAGAAGATTTTGGTCTCGGATGTGGCGGAGGCGATGCTGTCGCAGTTTTTCTCGGAAGTCCATACATACCCTAAGAGTGTAAGCCAAACGTCATTAGAGCAACAACTGCACGAACTACTCAGCGTAGGATACGACGTGCCAACGTCCGCCATTTCCTTACACGCAAACCTGATCCGAGACCTACATCTGGAGGAAACCGAGACTGACAAGGACTTTCTTCCTGCAAAAACCACTTTTTTGAACCGATAAGATCAGAGGTTCGCAACTAAAATTCGTTTAGATGAACAACTATACAGGCGAAAATATACAGGTACTGGAAGGTTTAGAACCTGTTCGCAAACGTCCGGGCATGTACATCGGCGGAACGGGCAAGGCGGGACTTCACCATTTGCTCTGGGAAATTGTGGACAATGCCGTGGACGAAGCAACAAACGGCTATGCTACGCAGATCGAGGTGACGCTGCACAAGGATGGTAAGACCTGTTCTGTTAGCGATAACGGACGCGGTATTCCGGTGGATATACACCCCATTAAAAAAGTCCCGACCTTAGAACTTATCCTTACAACCCTCCATGCCGGTGGTAAATTTGATGGTTCTAACTACATTACTTCTGGTGGCTTGCATGGTGTTGGTTCATCGGTCGTGAATGCCCTCTCGGAAGAGTTGATCGCCACCATCAAACGGGACGGAAAAACATACCAGCAAATCTTCACCAAAGGGGTTCCGATCACAAAACTCAAGGTCATTAATCCCAACTCACGCGGCTCTGGAACCACCATCCAATTCCGACCCGATGAAGACATCTTCGAGACAACAACGTTTGATGCGGCCTTGATTGCCGAGAATTTAGAGACGAAAACCTACCTCAACAAGACGCTAAAAATCCTTTTTAAGGATGAGGTCAATGGGAAACGCCACGAATTTCACCACGAAGGTGGCATACGGGAATTTTTGACGCATACCATTGGGAAGGACAAGGCACGTCCAGTACATACGGAACAATTTGCGTTGGCACAACCCGACCTTGTGTCTGGGCTACGGGTAGAATTGGTGTTACAGTGGACAGAGTCGCCACGGGAATCCATCAAATCGTATGTAAACGGAATCCCCACTTCCGATGGTGGGACGCATGAAGCAGGCTTGAAAGATGGTGTGGTGAAGGCGGTACGGGCGTATATGGAGACGCACAATCTTACAGACAAAAAGTTAGAAATATCGGCAGATGACATTCGAGAAGGACTTTTTGCCATCTTAAATGTCTTTATGACCGATCCACAATTTCAGGGGCAAACCAAGGATAAACTCAACAATCCCGAAGCGCGATCACTTGTTAACAATGCTTTTCGCCTAGAATTAGAGCAATGGCTAAATGCACACCCCTCGTTTGGTGATGCGATTGCAGCGCGGGTAGTTCAAGCCGCAAAAGCCCGATTGGCCAGCCGTACTGCCGTGCAAGCCGTGCGGGCAAAATCGGTGGGGAGTTCTCGTTTGGCACTTCCGGGCAAACTTGCCGATTGCTCTTCCAAAAAGCCCGATGAGTGCGAATTGTTTATTGTAGAAGGAGACTCGGCGGGCGGCTCGGCGAAACAAGGGCGCGACCGGAAGTTTCAGGCCATTTTGCCGCTTCGTGGGAAGGTACTCAACACCGAGCAAGCCAATGCAAAAAAACTAACGGACAACAAGGAACTAAACAATATTTTATTGGCCCTCGGCTGCGGAATTGGCGATAAAATGGATTTATCCAACCTCCGATACCATAAAATTATCCTATTGATGGATGCAGACTCCGACGGGCACCACATCGCCACCTTATTGCTCACCTTTTTTTATCGGCATATGCGGGCATTAATTGACGGTGGGTACGTTTACATCGCACAGCCGCCACTCTACCGTGTGGATGTGGGCAAAGAAACCTTCTGGGCATTGGACGATACCGACCGCGAGCGCATTATTCGCGAGCAGAAAAAGGCCAAGCCACGCGCAAATCCCGAAATTCAGCGCTTTAAAGGCTTGGGCGAGATGATGCCACAAACCTTGAAAGAAACCACCCTCGATCCAGACAAGCGGCGTTTGCTTAGGGTTGCTATTCCAGACACAGAGCGTCTGCGCACCGAGCAAGTCATTACCGACCTCATGGGGAAAGATGCCTCGGCGCGGTATCGCTTTATCATGGAAAATGCCGAAGAAGCCGAAGAATTGGACGTTTAACGCTTTCACAACAGTTTATCTGCCGAATGGGTGGCGTATATTACACAAAACGCCATCCAAACCGCATGACACGCTCCTTCATCTTAAAACCAGATCCGGTTACCGTCCGGCCTGCACACTACAGCATACCTTATACCGAGCAACTAAATCTACAGCAATTAGCCGTAGTTGAGGCCGGAAGTGGTCCTGCTTTGGTCATTGCCGGCGCGGGAACAGGGAAAACCAGAACCTTGATTTATCGTTTGGCCCGTTTGGTGGAAAGCGGCGTGCCACCGGAGGAAATCGTTTTATTGACTTTTACCCGAAGGGCCGCACGCGAAATGTTGAACCGCGCTACGGCACTCTTGGATGGACGATGCGAAGGCATCAAAGGCGGAACCTTCCACAGTTTTTGTTTGGGCATTCTACAAAGATATGCCGAAAAACTGGGCTTTCCTGCACGGTTTAACGTCTTAGATGCCTCCGATGCAGCCGACGTGATAGACTTACTCCGCACCCAAAAAGGCTTGCATCAGTCCAAAACACGCTTCCCCAAAAAAGACACCCTCTATCACCTCTTTTCCGCAAGTGTAAACCGCCAAAAACAACTTGTACACTTGCTCGCGCAAGAATTTCCACAACACGCTAAACACGAGGCCGAAATTCTGGCATTGTACGAAGCCTATGGGCGATACAAGTTGCAACATGGCCTTATGGACTACGACGATTTGCTGGTACTCACCTTAAAGTTGTTTGAAGCACACCCTAATGTCCGATACGAGGTCTGTGCCCGAATCCGGCATATTTTGGTGGATGAATACCAAGACACAAACCGGATTCAAGCCGATTTGGTGGCCGCATTTTCTTCCGTACATGGCAATGTGATGGCCGTGGGCGATGATGCACAGAGTATTTATGCGTTTCGTGGTGCTCATTTTGAAAATATTATGGGGTTTCCAGAGCGCTTCCCAAAAACGACCCTTTATAAGTTAGAAGAAAATTACCGTTCTACAACACCCATTTTGAATTTGGCCAACCATGTTCTGGCACTTGCACAACAACGGTACGAAAAGAACTTGTTTACCCGTAGAATAGGTGGTGAAATGCCTGCTATTGTACAGGCTCCAGACGACCGCTTCCAGAGCCGTTTTGTTTGCCAAATGGTATTACAACTAAGGGAAGAAGGTATTCCATTGAACGAAATGGCGATTTTATTCCGCAATGGCCGAGATTCATATGATGTAGAATTAGAATTGACCCGACGCAACATCCCGTTCATCAAATTTGGTGGCCTAAAGCTGAACGATGCAGCCCATATTAAAGATGTCTTGGCCCATCTGAAAATAGCAGAAAATCCCTTAGATGCCGTGGCATGGCAACGTGCTTTGCGCTTATTAAAAGGCATCGGCCCCAAAACGACACAAGAAATTATTGATTGGATTCTAACCGCAGAAAAACCGTACAATTTTGATGGCATCCAGCGCTTGAAGAAACATGCTTCCGAACTACAACAATTGGCCCTTCTTCTCCAAGAATTGCGAAAAGGTGATCGCCCCGTAGCTGCTCAAGTGGGCGAAATTATCCACTATTATGGCCCTATTCTGGAACGAATTCACCCAGACGACACCGAAAAACGCCGACAAGACTTGGAACACTTTATTGGTATTGCAGCCAATTTTGCAACCCGTACCGAGTTGTTAAATACGTTGGCCTTGGATCCCATCGAGCGCAGTACCGTAGAGGTGGTGGCCGAGCAAAAGGACGAGCCACCCTTGGTGCTTTCGACCATCCACTCGGCAAAAGGCTTGGAGTACAAAGCCGTTTTCGTTATTCAGGTATTGGAGGGCGTTTTGCCGTCTGGCTACGCGCTTAATAGTCAATCGGCGTTGGACGAAGAAAGGCGGCTCATGTACGTGGCCCTAACCCGTGCAAAAGATTATCTCTTCGTCTCGCATCCGGTTTTGGGCTATCAACGTAGTTTTGGTGGCGAATACTTCACCAAGCCCTCGCGGTTTATCCAAGACATTCCCGAATCATTGGCAGAGGCTTGGCAATTGGTGGAGGAGGCCGCCATACCTCATCAAGAGCTTCCCTCCGCCAACCCCGATTTGTCCTTGCCCTTCTAAACCATTCCCGTATGAATCCCGTGTCTTTCTCCATACAACTGACCGGAAGAGAATCCCTCCCCATCATCGAGCGGATGAATGAGGCCATTTTTGGAGATCGGCACATCATTGCACGCTTAGACCGCGAAGACTTGACCATACTCATGGCCTATGCAGATAGCCTTCCAGTTGGCTTTAAAGTTGGGTATATGGGAAATGAAAAAGTGTTTTATAGCGCAAAAGGAGGCGTTTTACCCGCCTACCGCCGGAAAGGTTTGGCACGCGCCATGCTCCACCAAATGATAGAAATTGCACGCTTGCGCGGTTATCGGGCATTTGTTTTTGACACCTTCCCCAACAAGCATCCGGGCATGACCATTCTCGCCTTATCCGAAGGTTTTACCATAATCAATGCGCAACACAACAAAACCTTTAACGATTATAACCTGCGGTTTCAGAAGATTTTATAAAGCGAATTGCAGGGTTGCCAACTCACCTTGTACGCCATCGGCCTCAAACATGTTGGTCTATTAGGATCACATTTCCATCGGGGTCTTTGATCACAAAACTTGCTGGACCGCTCCCCGATTCATCCACCTCAGATTCCAGCGTAATGCCGTGATGTTTTAGGTGTTTTTGGATGCTGCGCACATCGTCAAAGGGGCTAACCACTTGCCCCGACTCGTCCCATCCGGGTGTAAACGTCAATAAATTTCCTTCAAACATGCCCTCGAATAGCCCAATTAGCGCATTTTCGTTCTTCATGATCAAGTATTTATGTTCCAAACTACCTGCCAGAACCCTAAAGCCGAGATGCTCATAAAACGCCTTGGAAACAACCAAGTCCTTAACACTCAGGCTTAATGAAAAAGCTCCTAAACGCATAAAATTGCTTGTTTATTTAATGAGGAATAATACATTATGATAAAACATTACACAATATAACATAACAAACGTTTATTGTCAATAAAATCACTTCATGGCCACCTCACGGCGTTTTCCCGCTGCATTATAGTGCATGGAATAGGGATACCCACCGGCTTGCCATATGGCATCGAAGCAAGATTTAAGCACCTGCGTGATATTTTCCTCGTAACCTTCGATCAAAACCTCCTGCACCATCAAAACATCACGGTCTATCGTATGTCCGGGCAAGATTTTGCGGCTATTTAGGGCAATATAATGTCCCCGAACCCCCAACAACGAGAGCATCCCCACAAAAGGTGGCGCGGCATTTAGCCCTTCATAAAGTGCTACTCCCTCGCTAACGGCACGAAGGACAGATGTTTCTAAAATATGGGTGTCTAAAAAAGGCTTTTCGTTCATCGTTCGGCAGAGCAAATCGGCATCCGCATACTCTATCGCCCCATTCCTGAAAAATTGGGTATAAGACGCCGTTTTCTGATCGGCATTCCGTGGGGCATAGACCAAAAAGCCATCAAAATTGTACCGATATTTGGGATCGCCCTCCAATAAAAGATCCAGTTTGTCCCGCACCAAACTTGAATGTTGGCCAAGATCCACTTGTGCGGCTGGATCAAAAGCGTTGAGTGGCAACAAATGCAGCACCACTTTGGGCGTATCGTAAAGCCGGACAGGGGTTTCATTTGCCATGATCCGGCTGATGCGCTCGATTCTGAACTTCCGCAATTGGTGGGTAATGCCTTCCGATAGCGCAAAAAGTGCCCGTAAATCCGTAACGTCTAACGGGTATTTGCCGGAGGCGTTACGGGCATAAAACCGGAACGAACCGCTATGGGTAACGGCATGTGGCAATGCCCAACTGCGGGGAATTTGGATCACAGCCGCCACTTTTCCATTCTCCAGCGGAATTGGGTGACAACGAATACCCGTTATGCGTGGTTGGATGGCATCACGGATCATACTCTCAAGGCCATTAACCCAAAGTTCCACATCTACAATGTTCATCCCGATCAATTCTCTTGCAATTCCGCCTTCCTCGGCCATGCCAAAAACCAAGTACCCTCCCGACGCATTGGCAAAAGACACGACATCGGCCAAAAACTCCTTCTTCTCCCCATCCGTCACCAAATGGAGGTCTTGCTTAAAGTCCAATTCGCGGCTTTCCCGAACACCGTCCCGAATTAGGTCTAATAAGTCGGATTCAGTCAAAGACTCCACCGATTTCCCCAAGAGCGCCATAGGTTTTTTGTTTTTTGATGAAGATACAACTTTGCAAGGTCTCTACATAGCAAAAACAAGCCTTTATAGAAAAGATAAAACGCCAAATTCACCTTTTGAAGCAAATGATGCAGGTGTAGAAATCTTGAAGAAACAAGGGTGACAAAGGAAAATGACTCTTTTTGAAACAAAACCGATTTCCAGACGTTAAGTGGCTCCAAATGTTCTTTCTAAATATGGGGATGACTTGGTTTCGACGGGTGAGAAAAACAACAAGCTGCGTGTCGAGTTGCCCAACGGCCTACGTTAAAAACGTCGGGAAACAATAATCGCCAACGATTATTCTTACGCGATGGCTGCCTAACCTTAGTTGTTAGCTTCGTTCCATCTGTCGGTCGGTTTGCCTACTCATCGGTGAACCGAACCGGCATCATCACTTGATGAGTCGTGTGCAAGGGTGCTGATCGAACCTGAGACACACGTACCAACCGATCTGGCTTCCGGTCCGGCTTTAGTCGGCTGGCTAAGACCAGAAGCGAGACCTAAATCAGCCGAATACACATGTAGAGGCTTGGATTGTTAGCTCATTCGGACCCGGGTTCAACTCCCGGCATCTCCACAACACTTCAATAAACCTGTTTTCGTCGGAAGGCAGGTTTTGTGTTTATGTCCGTTCCCCGCCCTTTCGTCGGCGGTATTTTTTTTTGTATATTGGGTATAAACATGCAAAAGCACGTTTCCATGAATTTTGCAAAGGCCATGTATAAGAATTTGTTTTTACTATTTGTTCTTCCGTCTTTTGTATTGGCACAAGATTGTACCGAGCCGGAATGGTTCCGGACACCCCCAAAAATGGAAGGCTGGTTGATTGAGCCGGGGATGGGCGAATCCAAAGACCCACATTGGGCCAAAGACCGTGCTGTGGGTCGTGCGCGTACCGAAATTGCCCAAACCGTGAACCTTTGGGTAGAGGCCGTAGAACGTGATGTGTTTACCGATGATCCCAAAAACAACGAGGCACGGAGCGTGTTTAAGTCGGTTTCGGAACAATATACTTCTACTGCCCTCAACGAAACACAAATTCTAAAAGCCACCCTACCTTGTACCATAGGTGCGCATTATCGGGTGTATGCTTTGGTTGCATATCCTCATAAGATCAATTTTCTCAAAGACTTAGGCTACAAAGTGGAGCGCAACGACCAAGACTTGTGGAACCAACTACAAGTAGAGCGCCCTATTCCCCGAACCGAGCCACCGGCAGTTACACGCCCTCTTTACCAAGTGCGGGAACCCAACGTAACGCGGGTAAAACCCAATCAACGCAACATTAGTGGGCCTGCTAAACGGGCTTCTTCGCTCAACCAAATTCGCAAATCCCCGACCATCAAACGAATTGTGATGGAAGTGGACGGGATTCGGGCCAGTGACCTCAAATTCCCTTCTAAATAAGTGGTGATAGGCAATCAAGTTTAGCACAAAAAAAGATTACCTCAGTTTTACGCATTGGATAACGTGCCTTTAGTTCTGATGCCGAGAGGGAATTTCACATCTTAGAAACTTTCTTTCACATAAACCTATCAAAAAATGAAATACGTTAACTCATTCGCAATCTTCCTGATGGGCAGTTTGCTTTCGGGCTGCGTGCTCCTCAGCACTTTCCAAGGGCCTTATGGATTAAACCAAGGCGAAACGGCAGTAGGGCTTGGGGCCTCTGGACTCAGTGTTTCCAATACCGACGAAGAAAGTACGGGTGGTTTTGGTTTACCAGAAGTCCAACTTCAACACGGCGTTTCGGATCGCTTACAATTGGGTGCACGCCTTGGCGTGGGTACATTAGGCGTGGATGCACGTTATCGGGTACTTTCTGGCAAAAAGGTGGGCGTAGCCATTGGTGGAACTGGGACCTTGGCGATGGGTGGTTTTACGCTTGGCGAGTCTGATACGGATCTGTTTGTTCTTGGCTCGGCTATTCCTTATGTATCGGTAGGGACCCCGCGTATTTGGGGTGGCCTCCGAGGATTTAGTTTTTTTGCGGGAAGTTCAGAAAACCTTGACGTGGCGGATTTGGGGCCGGGTGTATTTATTGGTGGTGAATTGGGCCGCGGGCGCATCCGGTTTATTCCAGAATTGGCTATCCATTCCAACAGAGAAGGCATTGGTAATTTCACCACTTTTGGTATCTTGATGCGGTATAAGTTTCCGCGATAAGTCATTGGAGTACTTTTGGCCTTGACCAGCGTAAAAATTCTTGACCTCGACCAATAAGGCATCAAGCCATAGCCTGACGACCTATGCCCCAATCTATTTAAGGTTTCCATCGTTGTATCGGCAGGTTTCGTCGAAGGAAAAGGCTGTTTTACCTAATCTTAGGCCGCCGTATTTCTAAAAGTTCGTTGTTTCCGAGCGAATCCAAGTTCCTCTTTCGCCTCTACTATTCGCTCGGAGACAACCATGTTAAAACCTGCTACCTCCTCGTTTTACCTCTTCTCGGATGTAAAGCCTGCTTCTTCCAGTTTTGTGCTGGAACAGGACATTAAACGCGCCATTCGCAGTAACGAACCAAAGTTCTATGCTTCGATTCGTGTGACCCAAACGACCACTTGGGTCAACAACTTCATCGAGGCAATGAATAGCCTAAAGACGAAATATGGCGCCCAAATTGAGATTGAAAGTGCGCTCGAAGTGGGTTTTCGGGATGCTGCTGGTCAGTTAGATTTGCCGTATTTAGACCTCATGCCAGATCACCTCATTGTCCGCCCCACGTTGGTTCCATATGGAAATAGCGTTTATACACCGCGCCAGATTCGGTTGCTGTGGTTGGATGAACTCACAACGCCGGAGGTGATCTTTAGACACCTTTTCCGTGCCATGATTGGGGCAATGTGGAAGTACCCAAACATTGTTTTGGCTGAACCCTTTCACCTGATTGGGCAAATTGGCTTACATGAGATGGATCTCCCAGAAGACCTCTTGGCCGGATTTGCAAGGGCCATTGCCGAAACCCAAACACCGATTATCTTGCAGCAAGAATTGATCACCGAGGTTCATTCTGGCGTGGAGGTTCTTAAACTATTTGGGCTTAATCAAAACGCAAAAACAGGTAACTCAACCAAAGAACGCTTTCAAGCTAAGCAGTATAATTTATTGGACTTATCACCCTTAGAAGATAGCCGTGTAACAACTCCTTTTGCGTATGCAGCATAGGATAAATCAGCTGTAAATGGAGGTTTGTTGCGCGAACAAGCCTCCATTTTTTGGGTCATGATAAGGGTGAAAACCTTATCGTCGGTATATCGGTGTTTCCTCAGAAATAGATATCCACATAATCCACCACATTATTCCCTTCACAGTTTTCCATTTCCTGAAGCCGCCAATATTTCCGGGTTCCGGTTGCTTTAAAGGTATAAATACCATCGCGTACACACGGCTCGCCACCATTGATATAGCTCACCTTGGTTACGATTTGGCCTTTAAACTTAAATTCCCGCGCATTCACCATTTGCAACACTGCACCATTAATCGTGACATAATCCTCGGTGGTTCGGCTGCGTTGTTCGCCACGAATCATGAGGGTTCCGTTTTCGTTGGTTACTTTGGCCGCTCCAAAATATTGATGGCTCACCCATTGTAAAGAAACCTTCCGAGTTCCCATTAATTTAGCCTTGTTTGCCGTGCTTCCCAAGGTTTTTTGCGCCGTTGCCATAACAGGTATCAGCAAGAACACCACCAAAAAAGACAGGGAAATTTTTCTCATAATCGTTTTATTTTTAAAGTATTTAAATGAATTATCGTTTTTTGAACAAGACATCGTTTGGGCGAATACTTCCCCTATCCACCACCAATTTTTGATAGCCCATACTCCGGCTACTCATGATAATGTCGTCATCGTCTGCACTGCTTTTTACATCCCCCCGATAACGTTCATATAAATACTGGCTAAGTTCGAAGGAAGACACGCTCCCATCGCCATCTTCATCAGCATTTGGTTGCAACAAAGCATCCGCAAAGAACTTGGCCAAGAAGCCACCGGCTTGGAATTTAAAGGCCACACCCGATGTCACGTCCTCCTCCGAGGAGAACAAGCCCATGCGCCCGGGTTTAGAAATGACATCTTTGGAGAAGCCGCCACTAAAACAAGAATCCAAAATGAGGAGTGTGGTTTTGGCCTTAACTTGGTCTAACAACTGGCTCATTTCGTCATCCAAGATTTCGGCGTCATACAATTCAATAGACTCATCGCGCTGGTCTGGGTCGCTGGATTGCCAATTTTCGCGCGGATAACGTCCACCATGTCCCGAATAAAAAATAACGAACATGTCTTGTGGCGTTACTTTGGCGGCGAGACGGCGCAATTCTGCCTTAAAGTTAGCCACCGTTGCTTGTGCATCCGTTAGAACCACACCATTGGCTACGGGCATCCCTGCCCCACGAACCAAGGCATCTTTGGCGGTTCGGGCATCCTGAGCCGTATAACGTAAATTAGACTGCCGCCCATTATAATCGCTGATCCCTACAAAGAGGCCATAAACCGTTGGGCTGGTATTGGAGCCACGTTGTTGGGTATTGGGGCGTTGTTGTGGATTTGGACGCGCCGGCTCAGGGCGGGTAATGGGTGTGCTGGAGCCTCTTAGCAACTTAATACTATATGCACCCACATCTTTTTTAGCATATGCGGTAGCCGTAACGCGGTAGCGTCCGGTTCCGGGCAAGGTTAGCTCAATACGGCTTTTACGGTTACTCCCTTCCCAATCGTCATTGGTGATATCGCTCCCATCCGGCAAAATGAGTTCAAGGAAAGGGTCAAATGCTGTTGTGGATAGCTCAAGGACGATATTATCGCCTTTTCGGCCTTCAAAAGCGTAATAATCGCAGAAGGCTCCATCATCCGAAGTGGCGTCGCCATCCTCCAATTTCCCTTGTTTGGTTTGCCCCATGGTCATTACAATAACATCTCTTTGCACTTGTTGCGCGGCACTGGTTCCATCGTTTGAGGTCAAAATCCGCACGGAATATGCGCCTGTTTCTCCTTTTCCATAGGCGGTCACATAAATTTTATAGGTTCCGTTTTCCGTCAGGCTAAGGTCTATCGCGGCACGGTCTTTGTCTTCACCCGCATCGTCATTCTCGTGTTGTTTGCCACTTGGGGTTTTAATGATGAGATACGGGTCAAAGTCGGTGGAGGTCAACGAGACGGTTAGGTTTTGCCCCGGAATCCCTTCTACCGTGTAGGTATCAAAAAATTCGCCGGTAGTCAGTTTTGTATCGGACGTTGCGAGGGTTCCGGAGAGCGTTTGGTTTGTGGCCTCGGCCAATGCTTCGCTCCGGTTGGTAACGGTAAGCAAGTACCGCCCTTTTTGGTTAGGACGTGAAGAGGTAATGCGAACGGTAAGTTTCCCAGACTTTTGCACAGACAAAATAATTTGAGACTTTGTATTGCTCCCGTCGTGGTCGTTATTGTCCTGCTGTTGGGCGCCTTCGGGTATGGCTATTAAATAAGGGTCAAATTCCCGCGAAAAAAGATCGAGAACCAATGTTTGCCCTGCAGTAACTTGTAAGACATATTCATCATAAAATTCCCCAGTTTTCAGCTTTTTATCGCCCGTTTGGAGCATTCCCCGAAATTCTTCCGGTTCTTCGCTTTGTGCAAGTGTGGTGGACACAGCGCCCAGCCACAAAAAACTGCATAAAAAAAGGAAACGCATGGTGGATTTGGTTTGATGTTTGCGAAAAAGGTTGTATGAAAGGTTGTGAACGGCGACAAAGAATACCTTTACCATAAACGAAAAGCGGTCGTCCTTTCGTTCATTCGGAAACTTTTTAGATCGTCCGACAGTCAGGTTGAAATCTAATGAACTTTTTTTGTATTCCCAAAACGAAATCCAGCTTTTGTCCTATGGCAACTCGCACCATTATAAAAACCTTTTGGGGGCTTTTTTTCGCCGTTCTTGTTGCCCAAATAACCAACGCGCAAGGCAATATCGAGAAATACCAACTGGCAGATAGTTACTTGCGCACCAATCAGACCGAGAAAGCCATCCCGCTTTTGGAGGACATTTTGGCGGCCAACCCACGGGAATATGCTTTTTACGACCGGCTACGCGAGGCATATGCTACCTCAAAGCGGTTCGAAGATGCCCTCCGCATTATTGACCAGCGCTCAGGATGGGATCCAAGCCCAAATATCATGGCGGATAAAGCAGCTATTTTATTTAAGCAAGGCAAGGAACTTTTGGCGATGAGTACTTGGGAACAGGCGATAGAACGTGCCCCAAACGACCAAAATACGTATCGGATGGTGTTTTATTCGCTATATCGCGAACGCTTGTTTGAGCAAGCAACGGGTTTCTTAGAAAAGGCAAGGATTAAGTTTAATTCGCCCAAGCTCTTCAACATGGAAATGGCCTATGGCTATGGGTTTGCGGGCAAGTTTGACAAGGCCATTACCGAATATTTGACATTGATCTTAGAAAATCCGGCTATGATCTCGTTTGTAAAGGCACAATTAGCGCAAATGAACGAGCAAGAAGGAGCGCTTCCGGCTTTTACAGTGGCAGTAGATCGCGCCATTCGCTTAGAACCCTTAAATAAAACCTATCGCGAATTGGCCGCATGGCTATATTTGGAGGCGGGCGATTACCAAAAAGCACTTCAGGCAAATGTGGCCTTAGACCGTTTGGAGAACATGAACGGCGCCAATATTTTCACCTTTGCGCAAACGGCTGCCGATGCGGGTTTTTATGAGGTGGCGGAAGAGGCCTACAAGATGATTTTAGCGCAATATGCGACCTCACCAATGGCCCCTAATGCACAATTGGCGTTGGCCACCATGTTACGAAAACGTGCGGAAACACTCATGGAAAAAGCGCTCTCGCCCGAAGGCTTGCCCCTCTCCGCACCCAACTATGAAGCCGCAAAACGTGCCTACCAACAATTTGCCGAGGCTTACCCCACTCATCCCCTAACGCCGCAAATGCTTTTTGAACTGGCCGAACTTTACCAAACCGTATTTTTTGACCTCGAAAAAGCTGAAGAAACACACCGCCGGATCGAAAAACAGTTCTTCGGAACGGAATATTATTGGAAATCGCAATATGAATTGGGGCAACTCGCTGTACTAAAAAACGATCTGGAGCAGGCAAAATCCTTTTACAACAAAGTCCATGTTTCTCTACGAACAGGTGAATTGGCAGAGCAAGCCCAATTCCAAAAAGCCTTGATGGAGTTCTATCAAGGGCACTTCGAAATGGCAAAATCCACCACCGAGGTGATTAACCAAAACACCACAACCGATGTGACCAATGATGCGATTGAACTTAAGGTCATCATCCGCGAAAATACCGAACAAGATTCCGTTTTTATCCCCATGAATCTTTTTGCAAAGGCTCGCCTTTTTGAACGGCAACGGAGGTTTGGTGATGCCTTGATCAAGTTGGATTCCTTGACGGCGAACTTTAAAGACCACACCTTATTGGACGAAGCACGGTATGCACGCGCAGGCATTTTACGTGCTTTGGGGCGTTTTCCGGAAGCCATAGAAGCCTATAAAAGCATCCAAAAAGACTATGCAAAAAGTTATTTGGCCGATCGCTCCTTGTTTGCCATCGCCGAAATTTTGGAGCAAAGTGACCCAGACAAACGAAAAGCCATAGATCAATATGCGGATGTCCTCATGAAATATCCCGGATCGCTGCTCGCCCCAGAAATCAGGGCACGCATCCGAAAGCTCCGAGGCGACAAATTATCTTCCTAACCAACAAACTCCAGAGGCCATGTACACCCGCGACACCGTTTTACGGCTCATCGAGCAATATGCCCGCGTTATCGCACAGGCGTTGGGACTGGCACGGGAAAACAAACTCTCGGAGGCCGAACAAACCTTGGAGGATGCCTTGCTAACCCTGACGAGCCTTCCCATGAAAAAATGGCTAACAACAACGCCCGAAAACCTTGCGACGTGGTTACAAGAAGACCAACAGTTTGATACCGAACGCCTTGAAACGGTGGGCGATGTTTTTATGGCCCGTGCCGAGGTTGCAGAAGCGGCAAACCAACACCAAATGGCACTCAGGTGCTACCAAAATGCACATGCCCTGTATGTTGCGGCGGAAGGAGTAAATCCCAAAATACTTTCTTTGCCGCTCCGCCAAAAAATCCAATTCGCCTCCGCGCAGATTCTCTGAACCCTTCCTTAAAGAACCCACAACCATGAACAAAAAGTTTTATTTCCTTTTTTGGGCCTTATTACTCTTCGGCAACATCAACAGCCGTGCGCAAAGCATTTTGATCCCTATGGACGAAACCCAGACCGACCACCTAAAGGCATATGGCTTGGTCTATTGGACGCTGGCACAAGGTATGGATGTGGATTGGCTGCTGAATTACCGAGGCGGATCCTTTATGGCGGCTTATAACACCGCCGTAGAAAAGGAATTGCTCATCCGAGGGATTTTGTTTGAACGCATCGGTGATGGAACCGCACAATCTATTCTGAATGAGGTACAAAGTCCTTCTAACAATATGGACGTGGTGAAATTGGAAAAACAACCCAGAATTGCCGTCTATGCTCCCAAACAAGTCTTGCCTTGGGACGATGCCGTTTTGATGGCCCTAACCTATGCTGAAGTGCCCTATACCCAGATTTATGACAAAGAAATTATATCGGGAGAACTACAAAACTACGATTGGCTCCACCTCCACCACGAAGACTTTACTGGGCAATACGGCAAATTTTATGCGCAGTACCGAAATGCCCCTTGGTACATCGAACAACAACGCACCGCCGAGGCCGAGGCCCGCAATTTGGGCTTTCGGAAAGTGAGCCAACTAAAACTTGCCGTAGCGCAAACCATCCGGCAATATGTCCTAAATGGTGGCTTTATGTTTGCCATGTGTTCTGGATCCGATACCTTCGACATCGCGCTTGCTGCCCATAAAACCGACATCGCTGCTGCCGTTTTTGATGGTGATGCCCTCTCACCGAATGCACAAAACGAATTGGATTTTGAGGTGACCATGGCTTTCCAGAACTTCCAACTGAGCATGAATCCAATGGAGTACGAACATTCCGATATAGACGTCATGCCGCCGCCCCATCTACAAGACCCTTCTACCGATTTCTTTACGCTTTTTGAGTTTAGCGCCAAATGGGATCCCGTCCCAACAATGTTAACCCAGAACCATGTGGCCACCTTGCGTGGATTTATGGGGCAAGCAACGCAGTACCGAAAAGAAAAAATAAAACCAACCGTCACCATTCTTGGCGAATCGCCCGGACGCGAAACCGTGCGCTATCTTTATGGCCCTGTTGGCAAAGGGTTTTTTACGTTCTATGGCGGCCACGATCCAGAAGATTATCGGCACTATGTTGGAGATCCACCCACGGATTTAGCCCTGCACAAAAGTTCTCCCGGATACCGCCTCATTTTGAACAATGTCCTCTTCCCAGCGGCCAAGAAAAAACCGCACAAAACCTGATTTTCACGGTCTGGGCATGGTTTTATTTTCTTGAAGACGTACCTTATGGCCAAAAAAACGGTATGACAGACGTTAAAATAGAATCCTCTTGGAAAGCAATTTTGGCATCGGAGTTTGAAAAACCCTATTTCCAAAACATTCGCAAAGTTCTCCACGAGGCCAAAGCCGCCGGTAAAACCCTTTATCCGCCCGGCTCCTTGATGTTCAATGCCTTTGATAAAGTACCTTTCGAGGCTGTAAAAGTAGTCATCCTCGGTCAAGATCCCTATCACCAACCCGGACAAGCGATGGGGCTTTCGTTCTCCGTTCCAAAAGGCGTTAGAATTCCCCCTTCATTGGTCAACATCTACAACGAACTCGCACGAGATGTTGCCGGATTTTCTATTCCGCCACACGGAGACCTCTCTTCGTGGGCCGAACAAGGTGTTTTTTTGCTCAATGCCATGCTCTCGGTGGAAAAAGGGGCCGCGGGTTCGCACGCAACCATCGGATGGCAAGACTTCACCGATGCCGTCATCCATACCCTATCCGAGAAAAGAAGTGGCTTGGTTTTTATGCTGTGGGGGAATTTTGCCAAACAGAAAAAATTTTTGATCCATCCCCAAAAACACCTCATTCTGGAGGCCGCACATCCTTCGCCATTGGCACGAAATGCCTTTAGCGGATGTGCGCACTTCTCTAAAGCAAACAAATACTTACAAGAAAATGGCCATACCGCCATAGATTGGCGAATCGCTCCCTGATATGTCTTTTAAACGCAACCTCCCTCGCCTTGTAAAACGGCTTTTTTTTACGTGGAAACTCCACCGCATCACCGGAGTATTTGCGTACCTTTTAGAGTGGATAGCAGCCATCTCACAGCTCTCTGCATGGATTGCCCAGAACCGGAATCTCGCTTTTAATGACTTTCCCCAACGGAAATTTGATTACAACAACCGTTATCGGCTTTATGAATGGTTACTCATAAACCGCATCCAAGACGAGGCATTGGATTACGTAGAATTTGGCGTTGCTGCTGGACGCTCCTTTACGTGGTGGGTGGAACATCTGAAACACCCCGACACGCGGTTTTATGGCTTCGACACCTTTACCGGACTTCCAGAAGACTGGGGGCCATTCAAAGCGGGTGATATGTCTAATGGCAACAAACCACCAAAATTAGAAGATGACAGAGCCTTATTTTTTCAAGGCTTATTCCAAAAAACATTACCGGATTTTCTACAAAAAACATCGCTAAATAAGCCCAAAATCATTCACCTTGATGCGGACTTATACAGCGCCACGCTCTTTGTTTTGGCCACCCTTCACCCGCACTTACAAAAAGGAGATGTGCTGATTTTTGATGAGTATAATGTTCCCACACACGAATTTGCCGCACTAAGGGATTTCCAACGGGCTTTTTATTGCAACTTAAAACCCATTGCTGCGGTGAACAATTATTACCAAACGGCTTTTGAAGTGGTCTAATACCACTTAGGAAAAATTACTGCTTATATCACTCGTTTTCAACCTTTTAGGTGCAGACATAAGCAAAGCGAGCATCAACCTTTCAACACCAAAACGGGGTGAAAGCGTTGATGGATAAAATTCCGAATTGGTATTAGGTGTTGCCAAGAGCAAAGCAAGCATCAATCTTTCAACACCCAAACGGGGTGAAAGCGTTGATGGATAAAATTCCGAATTGGTATTAGGTGTTGCCAAGAGCAAAGCAAGCATCAACCTTTCAACACCCAAACGGGGTGAAAGCGTTGATGGATAAAATTCCGAATTGGTATTAGGTGTTGCCAAGAGCAAAGTGAGCATCAACCTTTCAACACCCAAACGGGGTGAAAGCGTTGATGGATAAAATTCCGAATTGGTATTAGGTGTTGCCAAGAGCAAAGCAAGCATCAACCTTTCAACACCAAAAGGGGGTGAAAGCGTTGATGGATAAAATTCCGAATTGGTAATAAGAGGCGACCTCAATAGGTTATCCCAAGAAGCAAGAGGTTAAAACATCCCTGCTGCCAAGGCCAGCCATTGCTGAATCCAGACCAAAAGTTGCCGTTTGAGCGGCTTGGTAAACTGCTTATCGGGCGAGGTGGTTTTTTGGTTGTTCAGTCGGTCGAGGTCTAAGCGGTTTTTGAATTGCGGATCAATTTGCACGGCCCGAAGGTTTTGTGAGAAGGTAAAAGACTTCCAACGCTCGCGCCCTTCCCAATTTTTCCAGACGATTTCCCCATTTTCCAACTCAAACCGAACGTTTTGCGGAAAAAAACCCTCTCCCAAGTTTTGCAACCAAACGGTTTTCCCTTCCAGATGACCTACGGCATAATCGTTTGTGACAGGCGAATAGAGGTATTGCTGGAAAAACCACCGAAGAGATTTCCCGGAGACCTCCTCGGCGACGGCCATAAAGTCGTGGGTGGTGGGATGCTTGAAACGCCATCGGGAAACATACGTTCGGAGGATGCGCTGCATAACCGATTCTCCAACCAAGCCTTCTAATGCACTTAACACCGTACCGGGCTTGGCATAAGAACACGTTCGGTATGCACCATCCGAAGCGAATTTCCACGAATCGGTTACCATTACACAGCGGTTATCCGCATCTAACGTAAAAGAAAGTCGTTGGATTACGCCATCCGAAAGCGGGAAAGTCCAAAAGTGCATGGCCGATCCACCGCCATAGGCTGCATCCATAATTTTATGTTCGGTATAGGAATTAATGCCCTCGTCCAACCAAGATTCCTCAAACTCATTCGAGGCCAAGATTCCGTACCAGAATTGATGGCCAAATTCGTGGACGGTGACCAATTCTAAAAAACGCGCCCAAGAAGGCATTGCATAAGAAGTCCCGCAAGTAATTAGCGTCGGGTATTCCATCCCATTTGCACCGGATAGGGCATCTACCAACGTGAGGGTATCATAGGGATATGTGCCATACCACCGATCAAAATAGGACAAGGCCGTCCGTGCCGCTGCTAAATGGCGTTGGCCTTGTGCGGCATGGTTTTCCTGCACCAGTGCCCGAATTTTGACGTGTTTCCAAGTGGTGGTAAATTCCCGAAACGAGCGGGAGGCCGTCCAAGCAAAATCATGCACGTCTTGCGCTTCAAATACAAAAGTGGTTTGGTTGCCTGTTGTGGTACGCCCTATTTCGCGCCCGGTAGCGCCCACCAGATACCCTTTTGGAACGGTCATCTCCACTTTATACGTCCCAAAATCCGCATAAAACTCGGAATTTGAATGGAACTGATGGGTATTCCATTGGCCTGTTTTTGCTGCTTCGGGCACATATCTTCTGCCGGGTGGCTCATAAACACCAAATTTGGGAAACCATTGCGCCACCATAAAAAACAACTGTCCAGCCTCGTCGGTTGCCCAGCCTGTACGTGCAAAGATCTTGGGCAACTTGGCCTCGAACGTGACTTCTAAGGAAATCATTTTTCCGGGCGGAACAGGCTGAGGTAAGGCAAGCGAGGCGACGGTAAAATCATCTCGATTCCCATCATCTGGGCGAATAAACGTTAGTTTTGAACGGAGTTCTAAGCCATCGGTTTGTCGGATGCTTTTTATGGCCATATGGCCGCGGGCGTCTTTGTTTCCCGTTCTAAAGCCACGATGTTCGCCCCCGCTTTCGCGCATGAAAGTGGACTTCTCGTCTCGGAAGGCATTAAGATAAAGGTGAAATTGAAGTTCCTTTACTGGCGATGGCCCCGTATTGCGCCACGTCATAACTTGGGAGCCATACAACGTTTTACGTGCTGCATCCAACCGTACTTTTATATGGTACGACACTAAACGATCGCTGAGGGGTGTTTGTGCCGATAAAAAAACGGGCAATAAGCCTAATAGCAGGATGGGGATGCGGTTTTTCATCGTAGATTAAGATTTTTACTAAGGTACGTTACCACTACGAGGTTTCAAAGAACGGATTTTAAAACGCTTTAACAAGTTGGAGGAACGATGCGCCGCCTCTTATGGATAGTGCTTTTGGTCTTTGCAGGATGCAAGACGACCGCCCCCACAACAACCATCCAAACCGATGGGCCACCCTTGATCTTGATTTCTTTGGATGGCTTTAGAAGTGATTATTGGCAAAAAACAGAAGCGCCTACACTGCGCAATATGGTTGCCTCCGGTGTCAGGGCAGAATGGATGACACCGGCTTTCCCCTCTAAGACTTTTCCCAATCATTACTCCCTCGTAACGGGTCTTTACCCTGATCATCATGGCATCGTAAACAACACCATGTACGATAGCACCATGACCGAGGTTTTTTCGCTGAGTAATCGGAAAGCCGTAACGGATGCACGTTGGTGGGGCGGCGAACCCATTTGGGTGACGGCGCAAAAACAAGGAAAACGATCGGGCGTGATGTTTTGGCCCGGCTCCGAGGCTCCAATTAAAGGCATCTTTCCAACCTATTGGAAGGTTTATGAACATGAAATGCCCGGAAATACACGCATTGACACTTTGCTGTCTTGGTTAGACCTCCCAAAAGAAAAACGTCCGCATTTCTTCACCCTATATTTTAGCCAGACCGATGACGCCGGACACCGCTATGGGCCTGATGCACCGGAAACCCAAGCCGCAATCCGAGAAGTGGATGAATACCTTGCCCGATTGATGGTTGGGTTGGAAAAACGAGGACTTGCCGGGAAGGTGAACGTGATCATTACTTCCGATCATGGGATGACGGACATTAGCTTGGATCGGGTGATGAACATAGAGGACTACGTGGACATGCGATTGGTGGAGCGCTTTATGGGCGGCGAAATTGGGTACTTCTGGCCAAAAACCGGAAAAACCGACTCGGTTTACAATGCCTTGAAGCGGATGCCCTATGCCCAAACCTATAAAAAAGCCGACTTACCCAAACGGTTCAACTATGGAACGCATTCGCGGATTTCTCCCATCGTCAGCATCTCCGATGAAGGTTGGATGCAAATGACAAAGGAACAATTCCGTCGCGCAAAAAACAATCCTCAATATAATAAAGGGACGCATGGCCATGATAATGCTTTGGCCACCATGCGTGCCACATTTATTGCACAAGGACCAAATTTCCCAAACGGAAAAACCGTTACGGCTTTCGACAATATTCATTTATATGAACTATTGTGCCATCTTTTAAACATTACACCCGCTCCAAACGACGGGCAATTGGGTGCAATTCGCCATGTACTTCGACAGTAGGCGTCTCTGCGGCTTGTTTAATGCCCGAAAATGGTATCAATCACCGTATGCCAATTCGACTGCTGGGTGAGCGTCTGGATGTGGTAGAACTCGGTAAAGCCGCAAAGTGGGCATGATACCGCCAAATAACCTCCTGAAGACTCGGACTCAACGGCTTCGGGAGCAGCTTGAACGTGGTGCGTATGCGCTCCTTTGTGGTGACACTTCGGGCACTTAAAACGATGCGCAAATGTTTCCTCAAGGCTTAATCTTGGCATGGGTGTAGGGGTTAAAATGGCAAAACCGTATTCTTAACGTTTGAGTAATAAATGAAACGTAGCCTTTTCGGTTTGTAATGCACGTAAAGTATGTAACTTATTTCCGGTAATGCGTTAGTAAATCACCCCCAAAAGACGTGCGACTTTTACGTACAGCGCTCTGGGGCTAATCTTTTTTGTTATGATCCGATATTTTACCGCAGGCGAATCGCACGGTGAAGCCTTAATTGGCATTGTAGAGGGCATTCCGGCAGGTGTGCCTGTCCATCCAGACGATTTGAACGAACATACACGGCGGCGTTGGCAAGGCTTTGGGCGAGGTGGACGCGCCAAAATCGAAAAAGACCAAGTCCATATTTATTCCGGTATCCGGTTTGCCAAAACAATGGGAAGCCCGATTGCCCTCAAATTAGAAAACACTTCGTATCACAAAGACAAGGCGAACTGGCCAGAAGTGATGTCCGTTCAGGCTTCGGGGGATGGCATCGAAAAGATCACCCTTCCGCGTCCGGGACACGCCGATTTGGTGGGCGTTCAGAAATACCACTTGGATGACATCCGCCCCGTCATTGATCGCTCTTCGGCACGAGAAACCGCCATGCGTGTCGCCTGTTGCTCGGTTGCACGGCAGTTTTTGCGTGAAGTGGGTATCGAAATTGGGAGCCATGTCATCCGAATTGGTGAAGTAGGATACGAGACCTCCTCAGCATGGCAAGATCGCGTACAGGTCTTGCTTGAGGAAGGCGGTGCAAGCGCACTCTACAAGGCCGCCGACGAAAGTGAGGTCAGAATGTTAGACCCCTTGCTTACAGAGCAGTGCATCGAACACATCAAGGCCACAAAGAAAAATGGCGATTCATTGGGTGGGGCCTATGAAGTGGTGGTGACGGGCGTTCCTCCCGGGCTTGGCTCTTATGTGCAATGGGATCGGAAATTAGATGCTTTATTGGCACAAGCCATTATCTCCATCCAAGCGCAAAAAGCGGTCGAGATCGGCGATGGGCTGCTGGGAAGCCACTTGCCCGGCTCACAAATCCATGACGAAATTTATAAGGACGGCGAAACCTTCCTCCGGCGAACAAACCGCGCTGGTGGCATCGAGGGCGGGGTCTCTAATGGAATGCCGATTGTGATTAGAGGCTATATGAAGCCCATTCCAACCCTCATAAAACCGCTCGAAACAGCAGATATGCACACGGGCGAAAGCCAACCCACACGGTATGAGCGTAGCGATGTAACAAGCGTGCCTGCAGCTTCTACGGTGGCCGAGGCCGTAGTAGCGGTGGTAATTGCCAATGCGTTCTTGGAGAAATTTGGTGGAGATAGCCTGTCCGAGATCAAAGCGCGTTACAGCGAAGAGGTGATCTGGCGGCAATAAGCATAACCGTCATTCAAAAGGAGAAATGAAATGTTATGTTCTAAACCATTTGGTCTAACAAGATATTTTTGTGCGATATTGTGCACCCTTTTTTGCACTAATGTACTTTTTGCACAGATGTTCTCCGTTCCTTCAAAAGAAGGGCGAGAAACAACCACCGACCGTGCGCTCTCGGTGGGACGCATCAATGGGGTGTATAATATCCGTGCAGCCTTGCCAACAGGCACAATGCAAACCCTACGCTACGATCCCATGACGTTGTACTATGGCGTATTGCAAACTTCGGGCATTGTGATAACAGGTGCAATCGGTACAGTAAATGCCTGTGATACGGGTGCTGCTTGCGAGTACCAGATTAAGGATTTCCATGCCGCCTCGGTGAGTGGCATCCCTTTAAACCGTAGTGGCCGCAACCGCTTTTCCGTCCCCATAGGCTTGGTGTTAGACTTTCGGCGTAGCGGCCCAAAAGATCAGTTCAATGCGCCCGGATCTTATTTTGGGGTAACGGCTGCACAATTGGCCACTGGTTTGGCCGGAGAATTTGCGCTTGGCCGTCGTACCGAGCTAAAGATACGTGGTATGGCGGGAGGCGGGCTTGCCCTGCAAACACAGGACAGTGGCTTGGGGCTTGCACGGCAGTACGAAGCAATGGCCGAACTTCGCTTCGCAAACCTCATCGGGCGGTATGGTGTGGTCGTTGGAGCGGATTTGCGAGGTTTTGATTGGGATGTACGCTACACCGGCTTACAATTCGAGAGCGCACCCCAAAAAACCAACTACTCTGGTAAACAATTAGGCTTTCGCGCCGGAATCAGTTTTTAGGATGAAGACAGAGGCAATGGTAAAAGAATTGGTACAGGTGGCCGGAAAATTAGGGATACGGGTGGTTTTTGATGCCGGCAACTTTAGAGGTGGAGCCTGTCAGGTAAAACAAAACCCATATCTTGTCCTCAATAAACGCCATCCGGCAGAAGTTCACCTTGGCTTATTGGCGGAGCGGCTTCGTGGCGTCCCCGACGAACAACTTACCGTGCGTCCGGCGGTTCGCAAAACCCTCGAATCCCTTTGGAAAAACCGCACCTCCGATACGCCCGACATAGACTTGCATGACGGCACTGCATAACATTAAACTCACCTTTCTTGGAACGGGAACCTCTACCGGAATCCCCGTTTTGGGGTGTACATGCGAGGTCTGTACCTCAAACGATCCGCGAGACAAGCGCCTACGCTGCTCCGTGTACATCGAGGTCAATGGTCTCCACCTCCTTATAGATTCGGGGCCAGACTTCCGGTATCAGGCCATGCGGGCGAACATAAAACAGGTGGATGCCGTCCTTTATACGCACCACCACTTCGACCATGTTTTCGGAATGGAAGACCTCCGCCCATACTTTTTTTATAACGGAAACCCCATTCCCTGCTACCTTTCCCCCAATATCGGAACGGTTCTGAAAAACATGTTCGGATATATCTTCCAAGACGGAACCTATCCGGGTGTCCCCAAAATGCAACTCCAGCCCGTCAGCGGGCCATTCGAGGTCTTCGGACGATACAGCTTTGACGTGGCGCTCCCCGATGGCGCACCCATCAGCATGGAAAACACCGATCGCAGTGTAAGGGTCATCCCCATTCCGTTGTTGCATGGTGCATTGCCCATCTACGGGTATCGAATCGGTAACATGGCCTATTTAACCGATACAAGTACCATTCCCGACGCCTCTTTTGAACTGCTTAAGGATTTGGACATATTGGTTTTGGATGCCCTAAGACAGCAAGAACACCATTCCCATTTTTCGATCACGCAAGCGGTTGATGCAGCCAATAGGATAGGTGCAAAACAAACGTATTTTATCCATATGACCCATCAGGTTCTTCATGAGCGCGAAGAAACCGCCTTACCACCACACATGCACTTTGCCTTTGATGGCCTCACCTTAGCATCTACCTAAAACACAAAAATGCGTATTCTTGTTCTCAATGGACCAAACCTAAACCTTTTGGGGGAGCGTGAACCAGAAAAGTATGGTTATACTACCCTCAAAGACTTGGCCTCCGACTTAAGGCTACATTTTCCAGACGTGACGTTTTCGTTTTTCCAAAGCAATCACGAAGGCGCACTCATAGATCGTTTACACCAAGCGCACCGCGATCATATGGATGGCATCGTTTTTAATCCCGGGGCTTATACCCATACGTCTATTGCCTTGCGCGATGCCATTGCAGCCATCCGCCCGCCCGTCATTGAGGTACACATTTCCAATGTCCATGCACGCGAATCCTTCCGCCACACGTCTATGCTTGCGCCCGTATGCGTAGGCCAACTCGCTGGGTTTGGCGTACTCGGCTACCGCATGGCCACCCAATACCTGATCTGGGAAAAAGGAACAGAACGTGAATAATGCAGCGAAATGTATGAACCTTGGCTGCCTGAAGTAACAAGGCATGGTTTTGGTTTACCAAGGTTATCAGACTTAAAAAAATCCAATACTTATGAATAACAATATCACACACACGTTTACTATTTTGGTATTTATCAGCCTGCTAATGGCCGGTAGCGCCTGTGCCCAAACCCCTTCGGAGCCACAAGCACCCGTCCGCGTGGCTGTTGCCGATACCACACTCCGCTGGCGCTCCTTTCCAGATGCTGTTGCAGAAGCCGAAGCGCACGATAAAAAATTGCTTGTTTTTATTTATACCGATTGGTGCGGGTGGTGCAGAAGATTCCAAAAAGAAGTTTATTCGGATCCTGCCGTTCGTACCTATCTGAACGAGGCTTATGCCATTACCCGCGTAAATGCAGAAAGCAATGAAAAACTGACCTTTAAAGACATGTCCTTTACCGAGTCCGAATTGGCCCTTTCCCTTCAGGCACGAGGCTTTCCAACACATGTTTTTATGACCCCCGGACGTGAGAAACTACAATACCTCTATGCCATGCCCGGTTATATGCCCGCCGAGAAATTCGGTAAAGCCTTGCGCTATTTTGGCCAAAACCATTTCGAAAAGGTCTCTTTCGAGGAATATTTAGACACGACCAAATAAACATGCCCCAAAAACCACACAGATCCGGACTTTGGTGGAACGATAGCGCTAAAGCGTAGTTGTGTTGGCAAAGTTTAAACAATGATTTGTATAAACACCTGTTTTATTGAGTCAGCCTTTAACTTGTAACCATTTACCATGTGTTTTGGGTTAATCAAATCAAGCCTGCCAAGAGGGCAGACGGGCCTGCCGGCGGCTTTCTTTTTACGGCAATAGAAGCCCGGCGGCTGAGCCAAGTCGAAGCCCGGCGGATTTTTCTAAGGGCCGCCCTGCCACGCGAGAATCATGGAGGAACCCACGGAATTGCGTAAATGCTGGTTTTTCAAGGGTTTGTTCTGCTTTGCAAAACGCACAGCACAGCCCCGTAGGGGCGACATCTTAGTAGAAATCCGTTTCCAAATGCACGGCAAAGCCCCGTAGGGGTGGCATCTTATACCAATTAGGGAAAATTACTGTTTATAGATTACTCGTTTTCAACCTTTGAACACCTAAAGGGGTTGTAAGCGTTGATGGAAGCATGTGCATAATTCCGAATTGGTATTGGAGCAAATCGAACTGACGAAGTAGCATCAACCTTTCAACACGGCGTTGATGGATAAAGCATGTGCTTAATTCCTCATTGGTATTTTTTACATCCAAACCATTCAAAAATAAAAACTTATGACAAAATTACTTTCTTTATTCCTCGTGCTTATTTCCCCCTTAGTGGCTTTGGGGCAAGAACAATGCGGAACCTTCGACCAAAGTGAATTGGTATTTGCACAAGTCTCGAAAATTAAAGGCAAAAAAGGAGAAAAAGCATACTTCTACAAACACGGTGGAAAATGTCCGGATGGCCCAAATTGCAAAACCCGTGCTTTTGTTCTCCCAGAAGACTTGGTAATGGTATCTTCTCCAACCGATTATAGCGGTTGCGTCCGGTATGTATCCGAGAAAGGAGTAGAGACCACAGGCTGGATTATGGGCAAGCATTTAAATTATGATGCCGTTCCGCTGCCATTAGCCTCATGGGCAGGTACTTGGCGCGATGAATCGGGCGACTACGAGATCAACATCAAGCAAGAGGGGACACAGTTGAAGGTATCGGGTGTTGGAGCTTTCGATATGGGCAATGGAACGGTAAATAATGGTAGTTTTGAAGGAAAAAGCCGACCCAATAACGGTATCCTTGTTATCGAAGAAGGGGAGTGTAAGGTCTCGATAGCTAACCTTAAAACCCGCCTTTATGTTGCTGCGACCTTGGCTTGTGGCGGAATGAATGTGGTTTTCGACGGAACCTATCGCAAAAGTTGGCAATAAACAGCGACAACACCTACAACATTATCTTTCAGTCTTTACAGAACAAAAGGCCGCTCCATTTGGCGAAGCGGCCTTTTCTCGGCGGAGTACGTATGAGAGGTGCGAGCTTAAAGCGTTAAATAAGGTTTCATATCGGCAAACTTCTTTTCCCCAATCCCTTTTACATCCATAATCTGCGAGATGTCCGTAAATTTTTTTATGCTGGCGCGGTAGCTCAGAATTTTTTGTGCTGTTGCTGGCCCAACACCCGGTAGTGTCTCCAATTCGGCCAAGCCCGCTGTATTCAAATTTACAGGACGAGTTGGCATACCTTTTTTCTCTGATTTTTTCTTGGGCGCCTTGAGGACTTCATCCATCGGGAGTAGGGGTACCTCTTGCACAGCCGATGCAACCGCAACCGAGTCTTTTACGGGTGCTGATGGGGGTTCGGCCTCCAAAGCCAAGCTATCCGAAGGCTCTGCCGTTGATGGTTTGGGAGCAACAAGCGCTGTCGTAGGAGCAAGATTCATCCCAGCTGACCGGATGAACTCCGCACGAGGAGGCACTTGCGTCTGCCCTGTTTTGAAAACATCAATCCCGTAACCCAAGGTAAATAGCCCTAAGACGGTCGCCAAGGCAATTGCTTCGTATTGGGTAATCCCAATTTTTGATTGAAGTTTATAAAACCATTTCATAAGACTTTGGGGTTAAATTAATCAGTTGTTATGAGGACATTCAGTTGCTATCAGGACAAATTAACGCTATAAAAAATAACTTCTTAACACAAAAAAAGTCAGCCTTCTGTGCTAAAGACTGACTTACCCACCATTATGTTGACAAGCAGTATTAAGAAATGAGAGGTGTTGTTTGAGAAGTGACTTACCTCATAGACACCGGCCTCTACTAAAACATAACCTGCCAATTGAAAAAAAATTTGATCTTAACGTTTTTAGGTTTGGAAATACTATTTTGAGACAAATCATTAAACCCAAGTCCGAATGTTTTCAGAAATCAAATCCGAGCTTAGCCGCGCATGGCGGGTCTATAAAACCTTAGACACGCAAACGGTGGTAGTACTCACGGCCAGTGTAGCCCTGATTATTCTTCAACTCAACTTTGGTGGCCGCTTGTTTTTTTTCCGAACCTTTGGATTGATGGTTCCACCGGAGTGGCAAGGGATTGCCGAGTGGGCATGGTGGTTTGGGACGCAAGGGGTTACGGGGTTCTTAATTCCGGTTTTGATCCTTAAAGTGGGGTTCCGGCAAACATGGGGCGAGATGGGACTTGGTTTAGGTGATTGGAAATTGGCCACAAAACTGGCTTTGACGTACATTCCGTTGGTTGTCATTGGGACGTGGGTACTTTCTAACGGAGCCGATTTTCAATCCAATTATCCGCATTATCCTGAAGCGGCTCGGAATTGGGGTATGTTCTTTCTATACGAGGCGTTGTTCTTGTTCTACTGGATGGGCTGGGAATACCTCTGGCGGGGGTTTGTGCAGTTTGGGACGGCTCGAACGTTTGGATATTGGGCTATTTTTGTACAAATGATCCCATTTGCATTGCTTCATGCAGATAAACCACTCGCCGAGGCATTTTTGTCTATTCTGGGCGGTGTAGCACTTGGGGCACTTTGTTGGCGTACCCGTTCATTTTGGATTGCCGTGCCCATCCATGCCGCCCAAATGTTCATTCTGGACTTGTGGTGTACGCTCCGCCTGAGAACGGGCGCAAGTGGGATAGGATGGGAGGCGTTGGTGAAAACACTTGGTTTTTAAGGATGGTTCAGTAGTCCGCGGGCACTTTCCAATGCGGCCTCGGTGATTTCATCGCCCGAAAACATGGCGGCAATGGTTCTGATGCGTTCCTCGTCCGATAATTTTCTGATTTGTGAACGGGTACGGGCTTCGTTGACCAATTTCTCCACAACAAAGTGGCTGTTTCCTTGTGCTGCAATTTGGGGCAGGTGTGTAATGGCAATAATTTGGTGGTATTTTCCCAAACTCCGCATGGCCTCGCCCACTTTACCCGCAATACGCCCCGAAATGCCGGTGTCTATTTCGTCGAAAACCAAGATCGGGAGGCGTTCGTTTTTGGCCAAAATGGTTTTTAGGGCCAACATAATCCGGCTAATTTCGCCCCCAGAAGCGGTTTTAGCCAATGGCCTTGGCGTTTCCCCGAGGTTTGTCGAAATATAAAACGCTACCTCGTCCATGCCATTGGGTAGGGCCGCATATCGTTTTCCGGTTTCGGGCAGCCGAATCCAGCCCTTTGGATCTTCTAAAGCATTAAATCGCACCCGAAAATCGGCGTGGGTAATACCCAATTCCTTGAGTTCATGCACAATTTCCCCTTCAATTTGCAAGGCTGCCACTTTTCGTTTTTCGGACAACTGTACAGCCAAGGCCGCTAATTTCTGGGCAAATTCGATTACCTTTTTATCTGCCCTTGTAATGGCTCCTTCAAAATCAGCAGCCAAGTTGAACTGCGCCCCAATGTCTTTGCGGTATGCCAAGACATGTGCAATGGTCTCCCCATATTTTCGTTTAAGATTGAGAAACTCCCCAAGTCTATTCCGGATTTCCATTAACCGTTCTGGGTCGAAAGACACGCGGGCATGGTAATCTTGCAGAAACTTGGTCAATTCGGCAATTATAACTTCGGCAGAACGCAATTCTTCAAGGGGTTCCTCCAGCCGCTTATCCATCGAAGCCAATTCCGAGAAGGTATTCCGTGCAAGCACCAATCGGTCATATACCGCCTCCTCGGCTTCGTAGAGCATTTGGATCAGTTCCCCAGTTCCCGCATAGCGTTTTTCGGCATTTTCCAAAAGTTTAAGTTCTTCTTCTAAGGCTTCTTCCTCGTCTATTTTTGGTGAGACTTCATCTATTTCCTTGATTTGATAGGCATATAGTTGTTGCTTTTGTTTTAGGTCTTTTTCTTTGGTGATAAGCTGTCTCCGCTCCTTAACCGCATTGTCCATTTCCCGATAAAGCGTTTGATAAGCCAAGCGGAGTTCTCCAAGTCCGGCATAATTGTCTAAAACCTCGATGTGGGTTTCGGTGTGTAAAAGCGATTGGTGTTCGTGTTGTCCGTGTAGGTCTATCACACTTTCCGCCACTTGGCGCATCATTTGCATGGTTGCCGGACTGTCATTAATAAAGCCACGGCTGTACGAATGGGTGATTTCGCGTCTTAGGAAGAGGGTTTCTTCATACTCGTACCCGTTGTCTAAAAGCATCTGACGAATTTTGGGGGCATTGGGGGCATCAAACACCCCTTCCAAGATGGCTTTGTTGGCGCCTGTTCTAATTACATCGGTAGAAGCACGCTCCCCCAAAATCAATTTAAGTGCCCCCACCAAAATAGACTTTCCAGCGCCCGTTTCACCAGTGATGATGTTGAGGCCATTTTCGAACGCTATTTCAAGGCGATCTATCAATGTATAATCGCGAATGCTTAACGAACGGAGCATAGGAATGGATCAAAGTATGTGTGTAAAATATGTTGGAAGCTACAAAACGTCTGCTTAAAAATCAAAAGGGGCATGAAATTTTTATTTGTTGTACGGCGTTTGCGTCATGTATGTCATTTGGAACCAACTTGTCCCTTACGGTATATTTGCGTAGTCCTTATTCTATTACGCACCAATGGCGAACTTTCTTTAAAATGCGGAAATTCACCCAATTTGACCATTTGAGCATCTTAAGACATCCTTTCTTGGCCATTTATCGAAAAAGGCTTGGGGATATTTGGGGCTTATATATCGCCCCTATCCCCCAGAATCCTCTTGTACGTTCTGTGGCGAAGTGGGCGCCAATAGCGTTTTTTTCAGGGTTGTGGGCCTATATTTTATGGCCTCTACCTGATGCTTATGCGCCAACAGCACAGAGCCGTAGTGTGCGAATTGAGGATCGGAATGGCCAGTTATTGTATGAATATCGTCCAGAGGGAAGTGGTTTACCGATTCAACTTGGAGCGGTTCCTCCACGTGTGGTTGCTGCACTATTGGCCACCGAGGACAAGCGGTTTTACCACCATACCGGTGTGGATATGGCGGCGATGGGGCAAGCCCTTTTACAGAACCTAAAGGCGGGCGGGATAAACCGAGGTGGATCCACGATTACCATGCAGGTGAGTCGGATGCTCCGAGACGCTCCGCGACGTGGTTGGGCAAGGTGGTGGTCTAAAGGGATGGAGGTTATACTGGCGTGGCGATTAGAGACGCACCTATCCAAAGACGAAATCCTTACGATGTGGCTCAATAAAGCGCCCTTCGGAAATCAGGTATTTGGCATAGAATCGGCAGCAAAGTTCTATTTTGGTAAACGAGCAAAGGATTTAAACTTGGCAGAAGGGTCTTTTTTGGTAGGTCTGCCCCAAAGTCCTACCGCTTATAACCCTTTTAGCCGTCCAGAAATTGCAAAAAGGCGGCAAAAACAAGTCCTTGCAGCATATGAAAGCGTTGGTGGACTCTCCCCCGAAGAACGGCAAACACTTGCCCAGCGCCCACTCCTTGTTGCAAAACCAGAACAAGTTTTCAGAGCACCTCACTTGGTAAACCGGCTGATACAAGAATTACCCTTGGCCACAGGCAAGTGGAAAACATTGCAAACAACCATAGACCTACGCTTACAACGCACGTTAGAAAACATCATACAAGGCCATATGCGGCGCGTAGGCCAGTCTAATGTGACCAATGCCGCAGCCGTAGTATTAGACAATCAAACGGGCGAGGTTTTGGCATATGTAGGCAGCGTGGACTTCTGGGAAGACCGGCTGGGCGGGCAAAACGATGGCATTCAGGCGCTACGGCAGCCCGGAAGTGCCCTAAAACCCTTTACCTATGCCCGTGCATTGGCCACCCGAAAATACACACCTTCCACCATTTTGCCGGATTTGCCCACGCAGATTCTGGAGGTGGGCGGGGCATTTTCTCCGGAGAACTACGACAAACAGTATCACGGGCCAGTTCCGCTACGCCAAGCCTTGGCCAGTAGCTACAACATCCCTGCCGTCCGAATGGCGCGGGAGATAGAACCAACGGTTTTGTTGAATGGTTTTCGGAAAGCAGGGCTTTTTTCCCTAAGAAAACCTGCCGAGTTCTATGGTGTTGGGCTAACGCTGGGCAACGGCGAAGTGACGTTGCTGGAACTTGCGCGGGCTTATGCCGGAATTGCAAATGGCGGCACACTTCCCCCCGTGCATTTTGTGATGGATGAACAGGCTCGGCAACTGTACGCCCATGTACCTTTTGCACAAAAAACACAAAATGGCATTTCGCCCCAAGTTGCTTATCTGATAACCCATATCTTATCGGATCCAGAAGCTCGCGCTCCGGCATTTGGGCGAGGAAATGTGTTAGAGCTGCCTTTCCCGATGGCTGCCAAAACCGGAACCTCGAAAGATTACCGAGACAACTGGGTGGTGGGATTTACCCCGTCTCATACCGTAGCTGTTTGGGCCGGAAACTTCGACGGAAGCCCCATGCAGTATGTATCGGGCATTTCGGGTGCGGGGCCGATTCTCCACGATGTAATGCTGGAATTAGGCTCCGGTGGAGATTTTACGGCTCCACAAGGCACGGAAGAAGCGGTTATTTGCCCTGCAAGCGGAAAAAGACCGGGGAAGTTTTGCCCAACCGTCAAGAAAGAGGTCTTTTTTCTGGGAACCATCCCACGCGACACCTGCAATGTTCACCAAGTCATCAAAATCAACATCGAAACAGGCGAGTTGGCGGAGACCCAAACCCCACCAGCTCTTGTTCGTGAAGAGTTATTTACGGTTTATGCACCCGAATTTCATGCTTGGATGCTCGAAAATGGGCTACGTCTTCCACCACGAAACACCGAAATGAACCTCCCACTTACGTCTGCAAAATGGACGTTTTCGGACTTGTTACAGGTCCAATATCCAGCCTCTGGAACGATTTTCCTCATAGACCCTATACTCCGACGCGATTATCAGCGCATCCGGCTCCGAGGTGTCGTCAGTGAGGCATTTTTCAACCTCCGCTGGGTCATTGATGATGTGGTACTACAAGGAGATTATCGCCACACCGATTGGCCGCTTACGCCGGGCGTGCACTATATCGCCCTGCAAGGGCAAACCAAAGACGGCAAATTTATCCGCAGTACCCCTTCCAAAATCATCGTCCACTCACCCGGAAAAGACGCAAATTAGCCTTTCCTTTAAAAAACATGCCCTATACTTAAGACAGGTCTAACCGATGTAAAGTCTGTCACAAGCCCCATCCGTATCGGGCCAATTCGGTCTAAAGAATATCCCGCAACAATACCCGCCCCCCATTTGATAGAAACTTCTGTATCAAAAAAAGATGCGTTAGACAAATGGCCAGCACTCGCCATAATACCCAACGTTGCTTGGCGATATACGCGATAATTTAGGCCAATCGTCCCACTTTTGAGATAATTCCCCCAATAGGCTTGGTCTGGATGTCCGGGTAAAATGGCATGGTGATTTCTGAACAAATAATTGCGGCTAAAACCACCTAAATAAAACCGACGGTACAATGGTGCGGTATCTCCTAATGAAAATCCTGCTTGCAAATCGGTGGTGATTTGTACACTCGGAAAAGGCAAATACACCCCAGATTGGTTGAACCATCCTTGAAAAAAAGATTTTCCTCCGTTTTGTTCTGGAGCAAGTCCCCACATTAAGCTCCAATCTATTGCATAATTCCCGTGCTCTCGCGCATCATCAGGTTTAAGTGCAGACTTAAATGACGTCCCAATACGGAAACCTCCCCAATTTTTTTCCTGACCAAAACGCCCTCCTAATGCACTCACCCGTTCAAAATAGGTGACGAAGTCCGCATGAAATTGCAAACGAAGCCGGCTACTTAAGGCTACAGAAAGTCCTCCCTCTTGCAATACTTCTACAACATCATGAGACTCGGCGGCTTTTTCTATTTGAGGAGGGAACGTCAAGTAATTCCGAGAGAGTTGGCCCATATAAGAAAGTTGTGTGACGGGATTACCCGCCACCATCACAGAAGGCAAAGCCTGTACGTACCAGTTTTTATTTAAGACCCCGCGTATTTCCATGCGAACTGGCGCACTTTGCAACATGCCATCCAACCGCAATCCGGCCATGAGCGCAGGACCACTTGGCTGATCAAAACGCGCACCAAGTCCTAAAATACTGTTGTTTTGCCGGATGGCCTCCAAGGTTAGGGTAGAGATACTGTCTTTTTTTGAGAAGCGATAAGAAACTTGTCCGAAGTGTCCCGAAGACATGATCCGATCAACACCATCCGATAGGGCTTGTAAGTCAAAGTTTTCCCGATTTTTTATCTGGAAGTGAAAAAACACCAAGTCTTCCAAAATTCTTGTGCTCGCTACTCGGGGCAGGCGCTGAAGGATGCGCTCGCGGATAAAAGTAGGCTCGTCCAATTCGTTAACCACAGAAACGTTAATCTTCTGCACATTCAGTTTATGGTCGTTAATGGGTAGGGAAAACGATCTGGCCTGTGGCGTTAGACCAAGTGAATCTCTAAGCGCCTCCAATGACGACCGTAAGGCTTCGGTAGCCATCCTCCCTCGCTCAATGAAAAGATTGGGATCCTCAAAGGAAAATGCCCCATAGCCTGTCACGTTTGGACGGATAAGGATTGTCGCCTGCCGACGATCTTCTGCTATGGATTTTTCCATCCAAAAACCAATGGCTTGGGCCATGAGGTCAGAAAAGTTTTTAACGTAGGGCATGGGTTGCGGTTGCCAGCCCACATCTACAGCAATTACCACATCCGCTCCCATCTGAAAGGCTTCTTTCACAGGAAGATTCCGTGCTACGCCACCATCAAAATAGTATCGGCCATCTATCTCCACTGGCGAAAACACCCCCGGAATGGCCATGCTCGCCCGAATACTTTGGTGCAAACTGCCAGAGGTAAAAAGCCTTGCTTCGCCCGTTTCCACATCCGCACCCGTACAAGCAAAAGGCGTGGGCAAGTTCATAAAATCCTGAAGAGAATCCGCCCGAATCAACAACCTACTCAGGAGCATGTCTAATCGTTGGCTCGATAGCAAACCACTGGGGCTTTTGCTTTTTTTACCAAGGGGGAATGTGATGGCAAAGGCTTCGTTCTCCGGTGCCGCAACTTCGGCAACATCTCGCGCCGAGAATCCCGTTAAACCCGTTAATAGCTCGCCCCATTTTTGCGTAACGGCTATCTGAGCAAGGCTATCTGGTGCGTATCCCAAGGCGTACAAACCGCCAACCACAGCGCCCATACTTGTTCCAACCACCAAATCTATGGGGATATTTAGGTCTTCAAGCGCTTGAAGCACACCCACATGCGTGATGCCTTTTGCCCCGCCACCACTCAAAACAAGCGCAACCATCGGGCGCTGAAGCCGGAGGGTATCCCCACGGCTCACCATCGTTTGTACAAGAGAGGGCACTTCTGGCCGCTGCGCATAGACCGTGGTTGCAAAAAAGAAAATGAACAAAAGCCAAAAAAAATTGAATGATCCTTTTCGCGAAGTCCTACACATGCCGTATATTTTATGTCTAATGCTCAAAGCATTCATACGCAGTATCCTCAGGTTAACCTTCATGCGCTCCTCTTCTTGTACAGAAATAGATTTGTCACAATATAAATACAATTCCGTGACCATTTTCACCCAACGTCCTTCTTACTTTCTATGGTATGTTCTTGCCGTTTTCATGTTAGGAGGATGTAGCGCCCCAAAGAAAAACGTACAACGTATGAAAACGCTAAAATCCGAGATTGAGCAACTGATCAACGAATACCCCAAAGCGACCGTTGGCGTCTCGGTGATAGACTTAGCAACCAACCAAACCATAGACCTCAATGGCGATGTTCGGGTTCATGCCGCCAGTACCATGAAGGTTCCGGTGATGATCGAGGCTTTTAACCAAATCGCAAAAGGGAATTTACGTCTGGAAGACTCTTTGATGGTCAAAAATGAATTTCGGTCTATTGTAGATGGTTCTTCCTTTGCCATAAGTGACGACTCGGACGATCAAACGTACCGAGCGTTGGGCAAAAAAAAGCCAGTATATGACCTAATTTACCAGATGATCACCGTTTCTTCCAATATCGCCACCAATATCTTGATAGATCATTTAGGTGCAAAGAGCGTGCAGCAAACCATAGAACGCCTCGGAACCACACAAATGCAAGTTCGGCGCGGCGTCGAAGACAACAAGGCTTTTGAACGTGGGCTAAACAACGAAGCAACTGCAAACGATTTGGCACACCTTATGGCAAAAATCGCTCGCGGACAAGCAGTGGGCAAACATGAAGATCGGGTGATGAACGATGTTTTATTGGCCCAAAAGTTCAACGAAATGATTCCCGCAGGCGTCCCAGAAGGTGTAAAAGTTGCGCATAAAACGGGCGAGATAACGGCACATCGCCACGATGCAGCCATTGTTTATCCCAAAAAGGGAAAACCATATGTTTTGGTGATTTTGATAAAAGGAATTGAAGAATCCGAAAAAGCGTATAGCCTTGGGATCAAAATCAGCAAAAAAGTGTATCTCGCACTTAGGGGTTAATTTTGGGATAGCATGACACGTTTAATCAATAGCTTATCACTTTGCCCCTAAGATAATTTCGAGTGTTGCCGCTCTTTTTTGGAGCATTTGCATTTCTGCCAAAGACTCGTCCGACGATCTTTTTAATCCCGCAGAATCCTCCAGCATCTTTTGCGTATCTGAAAAACGTCTTGCCTGTGCTTTAACGCCACGGCTAAGTCCGATTCCTGCACCGATTGTTGCGACCAATAATCCACCCAGAAAAACAGAAAATGACACCATACATTTATCAAATTTAGTTCACCTTTTCTTGTGAAAGACATAAAGACCATGAAAACACTTTCTCACACCTCCTCTCACAGAAAGCGCAAAAGCCGCAATCGCTACAAAGAAAAGCCATTAGAAGTCCGCTCGGCCACATTGCCCTTCAACCCACGTCGGGCAAAATGGGGTATTGGTCTTGGGATGGCCTTTTTGGCAATAATTGCCCTTGTAGCGCTTCTCCAATCTATTGCCTAAGCGCTGTACTTTTTTTTAGATGCGCACCCCAGTCTTGAGGTGCGCATTTTTTATACTAAAAAGGGGCATCGTATTGCGATGGCGGCAAATAAGCCTCGTAACCATCCCCACTGCCTGACGCGGGCGGAACGTATTCATCTGGATTGTAGTAATGCGCCAAATTCTCAAACCGTGCAAACCGATCCACAAAAGCCAATTTTGCCGTACCAATAGGGCCATTCCGTTGCTTGCTAATTAATATTTCTGCAATACCTTCGGTTGACTGGCCGCTTTCATCCACAGGAATGCCATATTTTTCGGGCCGATAGATGAACAGCACCATATCCGCATCTTGTTCGATGGAGCCAGATTCCCGCAAGTCGGAAAGTTGTGGTTTTTTATCACCGCCACGTGTTTCAACAGCCCGCGAGAGCTGGGAAAGGGCAATAACCGGAATTTCCAGTTCCTTGGCAAGAATCTTCATGGATCGCGAAATTTGTGCAATCTCTTGTTCTCGGCTATTGTTGCCTTTACCGCCGTGCATCAACTGGAGATAATCCACCACCACCAATCCAATGTTGTGTTCGGCTTTTAACCGGCGGCATTTTGCACGTAACTCCAATATTCCCAATCCCGGCGTGTCATCAATAAAAATAGGTGCTTCCGAAAGTCTTCCGGCGGCACGGGGCAGCTCCATCCATGCCTCCTCCGAGAGTTTCCCCATCCGTGCGGATTGTGCATCTATGCGGGCTTCCGCTGTAAGCAAACGTGTCGCCAACTGTGCCGCACTCATTTCCAAGGAGAAAATAGCAACGGGGACCGGATTTCGGGGACTCAGCGCAGCATTTCGCACCAAACTCAAGGCAAATGCAGTTTTTCCCATAGAGGGGCGAGCAGCCACAATGATCAGATCCGAGTTTTGCCAGCCACTTGTCATGGCGTCCAAGGCACTAAAGCCAGAAGGAACCCCTGTAATGCCACCTTCTTGCCCGTGGATGGCTTCTAAGTGCTCCATAACCTTCCGAACGACCGCGTTCATGGGTTGTGCTGCATTCCGCAGTTGGTTTTGGGAAATCTGAAAAATGGCTTGCTCGGCACTGTCCATTAGTTCAAAGGCATCGGTTGCGGGATCAAATGCTTTTTGAATAACGCCCGTCATGGTTTCGATCATCTGCCGGAGCAAGGACTTTTCCGCGACGATACGGGCATGATGCCCCACGTTTGCCGCTGATGCCACACGGGTGGAAAGCTCGGAGATGTAGTAACCACCTCCCACCACTTCGAGCTGTCCTATCCGGCGGAGTTCTTCGGTAAGCGTGATGATATCCACAGGGACATTCCGCTCAAAAAGCCCGGCAATGGCCTTAAAAATGAAACGGTGTCGAGGATCATAAAAACTTTTTTCTTGTAGCAGTTCTATCGCCTCCGGAATGGCTTCTGGCTCGATGAGCATTGCGCCTAAGACAGATTGCTCCACCTCAAGGGCTTGTGGCGGAATGCGGCCATCTTGTGGAGTTGCAGCAACGGGGGGGGGGAGATGGGCACGGGATGTGCGCTCGGAGGTATTGCCCAAATCCTGTTGCAAAGCGGGCAGGCTCACCCACGGCTGCTCTGGCGAAAAAGTAGGTTCCATGACTTTCGTTTATAGTTGGTGGCCGCCTTTTGAGGACAGTTTTTTTTGGATGGTTTGTAGGTCTTCCCAAGTACTTCGCTTTTTTGAAGGCTGAGCGAGCAAATGGGATGCTGCATTAATAACACGCACCGGAATACCCATAAAATCAAACCATTTTCCCAGTAATTCGGCTTGTTCCGCCAGTTTCTGCCCTGTCAACATGCGTGCTATTCGGTTGCCCGTACAAATCAATACATGAGGTTGATACAGTCCGATCTCTTTACACAGCATAAGTTTATCCACAGTTTGTCCTTCGCCACTTTTCCGCAACACGGTCCGATATACTTGTTCGGGTTCTAAGGCAATAGCCGCCAGCATTTTCCATAACAAAGCATCCGATGCAGGTGTGCGTTCTTCGTCATCGTCCTCTAATAACATGACCGGAACCCTCTGCCCAACTTGTGCGGAAATCCCCTTTATTTCATGTGTTAATGCAAAGCGCTGCCACTCGGCAATGGTGTTGATTTCGCTTAGACGATGGTTAGGCGGGATCAGATTTTCAATTTTTTTCCAAGGAGTATCAGGTACGTGTATTTCAGGGCTTGTTTTGGGAGGAGGATTATTTGGTGTTAGCTTTTCTTGAACAACAACTTCCTTTTCGGGAAAGGACATTTCCGAAAAACCTTTTTCTGGGGTACGCAAAACCCAAGAACCATAAACCATTTCATGGTACTTTAGGTACTGCTTGATTTGGACAAGAAGTTCTGTAGCGGACATAAGAATGGTGGTTGTTTGTTTCTCAAACTACAACTTCTTTTAGGAAAGCCCAACGGTTCTTTATGCACAAGTTTTCGACAACGATGGTGGAAAACTGGCAGAGCGGTTGTTTATCATTTAGGTAAAAATGGAACCAAGTATTCTAAAATGCCTTTTGCTATCTCTTTTTTAGAGGCCAAGGGCAATTCTCTCCGGCTCCCATCTTTTCCAAGGATTACCACTTGGTTGGTGGTTGTGCCAAATCCGGCACCCGGAACGGTAAGGTCGTTTAGCACGATGAAGTCGAGGTTTTTTCGCGCAATTTTGCCTTGCGCATGAGCTTCGGCATCATGGGTTTCTAAGGCAAACCCCACCAACACTTGATCGGGGCGTTTTTTCAGTCCGGCATTATACAGAATATCCGGTGTTTTTTGTAAAGCAATGGTGAGTTCCTCCTCCTTTTTCTTGAGTTTTTGCGAGGCTACCCTAGCAGGCGCATAGTCGGCAACCGCAGCAGCAGCGACCATAAAGGTTGCTTCTGGCAGTTTTTCTTGAACGACTTGGTTCATTTCGGTTGCGGAAGTTATTTCGATCACCTCTATGCCATTAGGTTTGGGCAACGAAACCGGCCCTGTTACTAAGGTGACTTCTGCACCCATCTCATGCGCTGTTTGTGCAATCGCATACCCCATTGTTCCGGTGGAATGGTTGGAAATATAGCGAACGGGGTCTATGGCCTCTCTTGTTGGGCCAGCCGTTAGGAGGAGATGCTGCCCCAACAATGGTTTTTGGGGGACAAGAGCCGATGTTATGGCCGCGACCACTTGGGCAGGTTCTGGCAAACGGCCTTTTCCGATTAGGCCACTTGCTAATTCTCCGTGTTCCGGCTCAAGGACGGCGTACCCATAACTACGCAGGATGGATAAATTGTTCTGTGTTGCGGGATGCTCATACATGTCATGATCCATCGCCGGACAAACCATCACGGGGCATCGTGCCGCCAAAGCCGTAGCGGTCAGCATGGAGTCGCAAAAGCCATGTGCCAATTTTGCAATGGTTTGTGCCGTAGCTGGTGCAATCACCAAGAGGTCTGCCGATATACCGAGGGTAATGTGTTTGGTCCAAGAACCCGTTTCATGCTCGGAAAAAACAGTGGAATACACCTCCGATTCTGAGAGCGTGCCCAAGGTCAGGGCTGGAATAAAGTGCGCTGCATCGGGCGTCATCAAAACTTGGACTTTTGCGCCGGCCTTTTTAAGCAGTCGCACCAATTCGGCAGCTTTGTATGCCGCGATGCTGCCGGTTACGCCTACCAAGATGAACTTGTCTTGAAGCATGGAAATAAAAAGAAGCGCACAAAAAAGCCTTCCCTTCAGGCGTGCTAAACTCGTATGCAGGCGTGCGGGAAGGCAAAAAGGGCGTATGAAGAAACAAATTAAAATTCAGAGACGTCCGGCTCAATGTATTTATAAGACAATTTTCCGGCCACCAATTCGTCCAAAGCCGTTTCGGTTGGTTTTGGGGCACGTTCGTACTCTAAGGAGATGCCCACTTGCTGATCGTTCATGCGGCGATCTTCGGGGTCGCGGTCAAATCCGTCGAAATACGACAGCCTATCGGTCATTTCTGCACGGGTTGATGCCGAGACTTGGCGGGCACGTTTGGCCGTGATACAAACGGCCTCGTAGATATTATCGTATTGGGAGCCTAAAACATCCACATCTAAGGTTTTGATAGCCATATGGTTAAGTTTGTTGCGGTTGCAAGCGTATTAGTCGTTAAGCGATACCAGAAAAATAAACAGATCCTTTACCATTAAGACGCGCCTTAGTTCCTTGAATAAATGAAGAAGCCTTTATTCTTGCACTTCAGCAATCCGGATTCCCCACCCTGCGGGCTTGTCGGGCGGCCCAAAGGTGAAGTCTCCGAAGGCATGTGAATTATTGGTTTGGTAATGGACGCGATAATTACCGGGTTTCAGCACCACTTGTCCATCAAATACGCGGTTCCGGTTATCGCCACCTGCCGGAAGGGTTTCGCCGGAACGCATGTCCCACACTTTACGACCTTGTTCATCTTCTATCCAGCCATAATCCAACCAACGACCCTCGTTTTTTTCGCCCAAACCAACAATACGGAGTACATTTTGTTCTTCAATCAAGTTGAGAGGTTCGCTAACCGCTTCTCTATTTCCGATACGGATGAGGTTCACCAAAACCCGTTCGTTTTCGGAAAAGGTTCCATTACCCGGACGTAAACTTCCGCGAACATCTTCTATCGCATCCTGCGCACCATCGAGTACGTCTTTGAGGACATCTCCCAAACCTCCTCGCCCGACGGGCTGCTCTGCGGTGAAAACAGCATTTGAGGAGAGTGCATACACCGAAACGCCCCATCGTTCTTTGTATTCCGGCGGATCTACATTCCATTTGTTATAAGAATGGGAGCCATCGCTCTTAAACCGGAGTTGGTACGTTCCGGCTTCAAGGGTGATAAATCCATCATCTTGGCGGTTTTTCGGGTTTCCGCCAGCCTCCCGCGCCTTATTCTGGTTAGGCTCCCAAACCACAGTACCATCCTCACGCTCTAACCAGCCTTTGTCAAAAATTTCGCCCTCGGTATATTCACCCATGGTATGGATGTAAACCCCCGTTTTTTGTTGGAGTGTAAAACGTTGCACAAAATCGGCATCGTCTCCGGGACGTAAAATCCCCGCAACGCGCGGATGTTCGAAAGGTCGTAACTCGCCAATATTTGCCTCGTATCCCGGTACTGCTTTAATTACAACGCCCCATCCTGTCGGGTCTAATGGTGGATTATCCGTCCACTCGTTGTAACTGTGGGTAAAGTCGGACTCATAAGAGGCTTGATAAATACCCGGTTGGAGCCAAACTTCGCCCTCGAACAGCCTATTTCTAATGCTCCCTCCTGCCGGCTTGGTGTTTTCGAGTGTCATTTTCCAAATAGGCTCGCCGGATTCGAGGTTGGTGATTTGCGCAAAGTCCACAAACCTTTCTAAATAGTCTCCGATAGCCTTAATGTGAACTCGGCTCGGCGCTTTCACCTCAAAGTTATAACGTTCATTTCGGTAGCTCACCTGCCGACTTTGGTTCCAAACGTCTAACCGGTTTGGGGCCTCCTCTTGGAATTCCACCAAACGGATATTCGATTCTTGTGCTTTATGTATGGTTTTGAGAACAAAATACCACCGTTCTGACTCCGAGAACCAAGCACGTTCATCGCTTCCGGTAAGTTTCGCCCAGAGAGTTCGCTCACCCACAGGAATTTGGCTGTCCCCATGAGAAGTATAATAGACCGAATAAACCCCTTTGGGTAACGTAAAGGAGGAGACGCTTCTGCCCAATTGTCCTTGCTCTACCTTTGTGTTATTGGAGGTCATTTGCCAAACGACCGTATGATCTAATTGGTTTACAATCCAGCCGTAGGTTGCCAAAACGCCGGGTTTTTCAAAAGAGCCTCGGGCATCTATCTGTACTTCTACTGGGCGTGTCACTTCCAAGGTTTGGTGGTATAGACGCCCTTTTGGGATGTCGGCCCAAACCAAAATACCCTCTTTGTCTGATGTCCCGACGATGCTTTTTAGGAGAACACCAACGCCTAAAAGGGCCAAAACAATCAGTAATATCCGGTTAATACGGTTCCTGTTCATGATTTTGGGAGATAGTCTAAAGTATTGAGGCTTCCGGTACGTTACGAGTGTGCAGAAAGTTTTGGTTGTGGCTGTTTTTTCAAAAAATAAAACCCCAATGGTTTCCCACTGGGGCTAACGTGTCCTCGTTTGGAAACACTTATTTTTTGTCGTTTTTGGTGATGCGGAGTTTTTTTGCTCGGCAAACATCCACACCAGACTTTTCGTAGGTGGCTTCGATGCCCGTAGCACGTACATCAAAAACACACTCCCCTTTGAATTTCGAGAGGTTCACTTTCCCGTTTGCACCCATTGCGGCATCGGCATCTTTGGCATTATACACCTCCGAGAATTTGGGAGACCCTTTTGGACGTACCCGAATGGTCATGAGTACATCGCCGTTTGTCGCATTTTCAAAAGAAACAGCGTTGTAGTCAAACTCGTCGCTTGGTACTGGTGGCGGAGGTTGTGGTGCAGGAACGTTGTTTTCCGGCGGACGGCTACCGGTCAGGGTAAAGCGAACGGTATTGTTCCGGCACAAGTCCACATTATTGATTCTGGAGATTTCGGAGCGTGTATCATCGAGGCGCGTACCACGAAGGTCGAATCGGCAATTTCCCGCCTTGAGTCCGGGGATTCTTAGCGTACCCGTTTCGCCGTCTTGGAAGGTGTAGAGGTCGTCGCCGGCATTTTCAAGCAAGTCTTCGCCCCATTCTTGTGTTCCGGCTGGGCGAACATTCAGGTAAAAAATGGTTTCGCCGGTTGCATTGGTAATGGTAATCGGATCTCCATCCACCGCTACAGGCTCGCTTGGCGTGGGTTCGGGGTCGTTATTGTCGTCCTCCGGTGCTGGCGTTACCCCCGGATCAAGAGTGAAGGTAACGTTGTTGTTTCGGCAGAGGTCAACATTGTTTTTGGTACTCAGAACCTGATTTTCATCCAACCGGGTGGCCTTCAGGTCGAAGCGGCAATTACCCGATCGTAATCCGGGGATTTTAAGATTGCCCGTTTCCTGATCTTGGAAGGTATAGAGGTCGTCGCCGGCATCGGCGAGCAAGTCGCGGCTCCACGTTTCGGTTCCCGACTTGCGGGCATAGAGGTAAAAAATGGTTTCGCCCACTTGATTGGTGATGATGATCGCGTCGCCGTCTTCGGTAGGTTCATCGGGCGTTGCAGGTTCATCGGGCGTTGCAGGCGTAACGCCATCATTCAGCGTAAAAACAATACTGGTATTCCGGCATAGGTCCACATTGTATTTGGTAGAGAGGATTTCGGACTCATTCAGCCGTGTACCTTTCAGATCAAATTTACAATTTCCAGCCCCCAGCTCCGGAATCACAAGCGATCCAGATTCTTCGTTCTGGAAGGTATAGAGCGCTTCTCCGGCGTTTTCCAAAAGGTCGTTGCCCCAATCATCGGTTCCGGCCTTACGCGCATAGAGATAAAAAATGGTTTCGCCCGTCTTGTTGGTCACGACGATCTGTTCGCCATCTACTGATATAGCAGGGGATGGGATAACTTCCTCGGTTTCTAAAGGTGTTGTGCGTTTTTGCAGTTTTGGCGTGCGACCTGTTTTGCTGAACGTAACCACTTCGTTTGCGCACAAATCTATTTGCTGGTACGTCTTTATTTCACCTCGGTCACTTAGCCCTTTAATTTGGACATCAAAGAGGCAATTTGAGGTAGAAAGTAACGGGAGTCTTAGGGTAAAACGTTCTCCGTCCGAAATGGTATTGGTCACTCCATCAAGGTCTAAGAGGTCTGCCCCCCAGTCGGGATCTCCTTTGGGACGCGCATAGACATAAAAAATGGTTTCTCCGGTTTTGTTCTCAAGGGTAAACCTTGGGCCGGAAGCGGTCTCTACGGGGTTGTCGTTTAGGTCTATCGCGGTGATGCTAAACGTATCGTCTTCGCAAAGGTCTTTGTTTTCCCAAGTAAAGAGGGCTTTTTCTTCTAAATCGGTTCCTTTGAGGTCATAATAACAGCCACCTTTGAGTGCAATAAACACTTTTTCGGATTCTTTGCCAGAGATCACCTGTCCGGGATCTAAAACATCCTCGCCCCATTCGGATGCTCCCGTAGGACGGACGAAGAGGTAGAAAATGGATTGATCGGTATCATTATCAAAGATAATGGCCTTTTTATCGCCGCCGTTTTCATCACCAGCATCTGCCTCAATTCGGTTTTGTGGAGTGATATTTACCTTTTTATTCCGGCAAATATTCTGGCCTTCCACTTGCCATACCTTGCCTCGACCGAGGTCTGATGCACGGAAGGTAAACGTACAAGCGGTATTGGTTGCACCGTCAATTTTTATGGTGATAGATTTGTTGTTTTCCAATACCTGATCGGAGGCCATAAGGTCGTCACTCCATTGATCTGATCCATCTCCTTGGTAACGGAGGTAAAAAATGGTTTCACCTGTTTTGTTTGTAATAACAGCCGATTTCTGCGCCAATAGCAATACAGGTGCAAAAAACAGAAGAAAAAACCAAATGGTGTGGGTCTTAAAACACTTCATAAAAATTCTTTTTGCAAAATGATGTTTGTAATATTACGGTTTTAGACAGCCGAAAACTGGGACTATTTCCGAAAGGTCACTGATGGATTACGGCACAGATCAACTTTGGTTAACGTCTTCAGCACCTTGGTTTTCTCCAATGCTGTTGCCTTAAAGTCGAATTTACACGTTGAGCGGCTAAGCCCCGGAATATTCAAAGAACCCGTTTCGCCGTTTTGGAAGGTATAGAGGACTTCTCCAGCATTCGCCAATAGGTCTTCGCCCCAATCACTCGAACCAGATTTCCGGACGAAGAGGTAGAAGATGGTTTCGCCGATCTGGTTGCTCACATTGATGGCGTTTCCGCTGTCGCTGTCTTGATTATCGTTTTCTTGATTGTCGCTGTTCCCACTATTGTCTTTGGGAACCAATTCTATGTTGTTCATCGCGCATAAATCAACATTGCGGGCATCCACCAAAACCTTTGTCTGGTCTAAGGCGGTGGCTTTGAGGTCGAACTTACAATTATTACGGCTTAGGCCCGGAATCCGAAGTTGGCCGCTTTCACCATCTTGGAAGGTATAAAGTTCTTCGCCCGCCGTCTTTAACAAGTCGTTCCCCCAATCACTGCTCCCGCTTTTTCGGGTATATAGATAAAACACGGTTTCGCCCAATTTATTCGCTATAGTGATGGTTCCTGTTACACTTTGCGCGGCGTTGTTGTTGTTTTGGGCATTTCCTTTTCTAAAGGTCACGGACGGACTGTTGCACAAGTCCACATTATTAACGGTAGAAAGCACCTTGGACTCGTCCAAGGCTGTGGCTTTAAAGTCAAAACGGCAAGTCCCATCGCCCAAACCCGGAATCGCCAAGTCTCCCGTTTCACCGTCTTGAAAGGTATAGAGGTCTTGACCCGCACCCGCCAAAAGATCACCACTCCATTGACCAGAGCCACTTGGCCGGACGTAGAGGTAAAAAATCGTTTCCCCAACACTGTTCGTCACTTGGATACTATTGCCAGAAACGGTTTCCTGTGCGGGGGCGGCATCGCTAAAATTAGACTCATCGAAGGTGAAGACCCGCGTTTTACAAACATCGGCATCTTCGATGATCCATTCTAACCCAATTTCATCAAACGAGGTCGCAAAAAGATCAAAATTACAATTATCAGACCCTGCATCTGGAATGGTAATCTTGATTTGCTCACCATCCGCAAGGGCTTCTGTTTTCATCAGGGTTTCGCTCCAATCCACCGTTCCACTTTGTCGGGCAGACACCTCGTGTATTTCATAACCCGTATCGTTTTTGATGGTTATGGTGCGCGCAGGCCATACAGGATTTGCATGAAGCAGGGTCATACTCGCGGTAAAGAGTAGAAGGATGGTAATAAGATGTTTCATTGTGGTTTTGTGGGTTGTGGTTTACGGAAAGTGGGTGAGGTGCAATACAAAAATGCCAATTCTAAACTACGTTTATTAAACGGCTTTTGGCGAAAGGTTGTTGTACGGATTTCTAAAACTGTACACCATCCCGAATAAATTATTTAATCCGGACGGTTTTTTCGGTACACAAGTCCACACCTTGCCTAAAAAACACCTCTTGGTCTTTAAGGTCTAACCCTCGAATATCAAAGCGGCACGAAGCCCCAAGAAGTTCTGGGATTGTAATTTCCACGATTTCTCGCGGAGACAAGGCATTGTCTTCTGCAAGGCGGTCACTTCCCCACGGGCTATTCCCGTCCTGGCTGGGCCGAATGTGGAGGTAAAAAATGGTTTTGCGCAAAAAATTTTCGAACCATATTCTATGGGCTTTATCAGGTATTCTAAAAGATTCATCAGGTGTAGGCTCCATTGGATAAATCCCCTCGCTTACTTCAGTCGGATCGTACATTTCCTCAGTGATTCTCAACTCCTTTTCCGTACAAAGATCAATGTCACGCACAAGCCATACCGCACTGGCATCCATGTTGGTCGCTTTTACGTCGAACCTACAAGCATTGCCCGGCAGTAAGGGGATCTCTATCGTTTGGGATTGCCCCTCCGCTATAAATCCTTCACCACCTAAAAGGTCTATGCTCCATTCTTCGCCCTCCCGTGCAATGCGAGAAAATAAAAAATGTATGGTCTCCTTAACCTCATTAAAAACCTGAACGGACGTGGTTGCGGTGTCGTCATATAGTGAGAGCGCATTAAGGCTTGCTTCTCCCATATCGTCTAAGGTGAGCACAATTTCCTTGTTTTCACAGAGATTTTGACCTTTCAAATTATAGATATCCCCGTCCTCGTCTAAGGCTCGTACATTGTAAAGACAACCTTTTTCACCGGAAAGGTCAAAGGTTCGGTCTCGATCGGTATTCATGGTCTCATCCCCCAGCCAATCTTCGCCCCAGCCGTCAGTCCCTTGATAAATATAGACTTCTTCTAAGGTAAATCCTGTGCGGTTTAGGAAACTGACCTTGCCCGGGCTTTGTTTTGTACTTGGTTCAGACGGAACAAGCTCGGAACTGAGTACCGTAGCTTCAACATAGGTGGTGCTTCCCCAACTTTGTTCATGATTTTTATTGATTTCAACGTTATTGTTTTCACAAATGTTTAATTCCCACAACTGATAGACTTTAGGCCACTGCGTTTCAGCGAGAATGTCCACCAAGCAAGCGGTTATTGGTTGCTCCATCTTAATGGTTACAAACTTTCCATTTGGCAGGCGTCCATTGGTAAGTTTATTGGCTCCCCAAACAGCATCCGGTGCAGAGACAAACAGGGTTACGAGGTCACCTCCGGTTGCATTTAGAATGATAAGAGATTTACTGGCTGTTTCTTGACTCTTGGCTACAAATGGGGTGATGATGATCAAAACGAAGAATAAAAGGAAACGTTCTTTCATGGGAAGATTTTTTCGCCGATTTCGGCACGATGAAAAGGACTTTCTGGCGGAATAACACACGTACAAGTTTGAAAGGGGTTGTTCGTTACTTGAGAAGATGCAACTTGCGAATAATACGGATAACCATCCCATAAGTAAAGGGTTGATTCAAGGATTCTTCAAGCGACTGGCACAAACTTTTCGGTGTCAGGTCGGTTTTTTTTTTGTTTTAATCTCATTTGTAACCGATATTATGCGTTCATAGGGTAATGGTTTTGTTTACTCGCGAGGGACACCCCCTACTGGCAAGGTGCGTATAAACGGAAACCCATCCCACAGCGTCATGACACCATGTGTTCATGGCGCTTTTTGCTTTATCCCCTACAAATAATTGACACAGCGTCTGTTTGGGATTCTGCGCATTGGGTTTGTATTATAGCGTCTTGTTTTAGGGTCATAAGACCTCATTAATCATGTATTTTACCGTTTATGAATCGTCTTGCTTGGTTGTTGCTTTTTTGGATCGGTTACGGAGCGACCGTTTCTGCACAAAGCTATGTTACGGCATTACCACACGAAAGTGAGGGCATTATGGGGATGTTGCGCCGCTTCGAGTTGCCCGCGACACCAGAAATGGTTACACAATTCCGGAAGCTCAATAACCTGAAACCAAACGAAGGCGTCAAGATTGACCAAACCTACCGAATGCCCGTCCGACGGTATCGGTATAACCAAAAAAGCATCCGAACCACCTTAGGGATTACAGACTACAACCGAGCGCAGCGCATTGCCGACTACAACAGCCGTATGACGGCAAAGGGTGTACGTGAAGACGACTTCCTCACGTCGCTATCGCTTTGGGTTCCGATGCACGAGGCCAAGAATTTACGGCCTGCAACAACAGAACCAGAGGTGCGCATCCCACAAACGGCTTCCCCGCGAATCCAAGGCAATACAGCAAATTGGCCCATTTTTGGAAGCAAATATGCCGTTGTTAAGCGGAAAAACACGCGCCTCGCCGGAAGGGTGTACTATATAGATGCCGGACACGGCGGCCCAGATCCCGGAGCAACGGCTAAAGTTGCTGGCTTTGCGATGTATGAGGACGAATACGCCTACGATATTGCCCTGCGTTTAGCCCGCAACCTCTTACAACACGGTGCGAAGGTGTATCTCATCGTGCAAGACCCTAATGACGGTATCCGAGACGGTGCTTTTTTAACGCCAGATAAACATGAGGTTTTTCTGGGAAATGTAGAAATGGTAAACAATTTTGCAGATAGACTCCGCCAACGATCCGGAATTGTGAATGCACTTTTTGACCAAAACCCGCAGGCCACTGCCCACCGATTAATCTCTGTTCACGTAGATTCGCGTCAGCTAAAAGACGTGCCACAACCGATGGATCCGCACTTTTCTTATTTTTCCAGTAGTGATGAAGGAGCACGGCTTGCAAAAATCCTCTTTGAAGCCATGAAGCCCTATTATTCCACACAAGGCCGCACATTTTCCGGAACCATCGCCACACGAGACCAACTGCATATGTTGCTTTATCCCAAACCGGTAGCCATCCTTGTTGAAACCGCAAATATCCAACACCCCGATGATCAAGCCCGCCTCATGAAGGCTTCGTATCGTCAAGCTATTGCAGACAGACTTACCCTTGGGCTTTTGCAAGAATAAAAACCCTTGAAACGGATTAAGACGCAGACACCAAATCTAAGCCCCCGTCCCACCCAAAACCAGAACGATTATGGCCTTATTTATAGATCAAAAATTCCAGGCGTACCGCACACATATAGAAGAAATCGTAAAAGACCTCCACAACCTTGCTTCGGAAGTGGGTTACCAAGAGTTACGTCAAACCGTAAGCGACCTCCGGAATCGGATCCACGAACCTTTCATGTTTGTAATTGTGGGCGAAGTCAAAGCCGGTAAAAGTAGTTTTATCAATGCTTTATTAGAAGCTAAAAAAGACATCTGCAAAGTTGCACCAGCACCCTGCACCGATACCGTCCAACAAATCTTGTATGGTGAGCATCAAGAAGTGGTGGTGGTCAATGAACACCTGAAAAAAATCTTTACACCAGAACCCATTTTACAAGAAATTGCGATTGTGGATACGCCCGGAACCAATACCATTGTGGCGCATCACCAAGAAATTACGGAACGTTTTATTCCAGCCTCCGATCTTATTGTCTTTGTATTTGAGTCCAAAAACCCGTACCGACAATCTGCATGGGACTTCTTTGATTATATCCACAGCGATTGGCGCAAGAAAATCATCTTCGTCCTACAACAAAAAGACTTGTTGAGTGCGGAAGATTTGGCCATAAACAAACAGGGTGTCATTGATTTTGCCATCAAAAAAGGGATTACAAATCCGGTGGTCTTTACCGCTTCTGCCAAAATGGAACAAGAAGGGAAAGCCGAAGAAAGTGGCTTTTCCGAAATTAGGGCCTATATCCGCGAAAATATTACAGGCGGAAAAGCACCCTATCTAAAACTCAGAAACAACATCAGCACGTCGCAAAACATCAACGATAAACTTGCTACGGCCTTAGATATCCGCGTAAAACAGCATGATGCCGACGTCGCTTTCCGCGAAGACATCAAAGATACTTTGGATAGCCAAACACGGAAATCCGGAAAACAAGTTACGGTCTTGGTGGAAAACTTGGTCGCCGGATACGACAACATCACACGGCGCGTAGAGCAAGAATTGGAAGAAGGGCTTTCGTTCTTTACGCTGCTAAAACGTTCTGTCTCTTCCATTTTCGACTCGGGCGCTTCACCACAGGCATGGATTAAGCACATCAGCCGCAACTTTGAGCAGGACCTTCAAGCCGAAATGCGCCGTAAATTAGAGGAGGGCGTAGGCGATATTGCCGACCAAATCCAGACCATGGCGCGGCTGGTGGACATGAAAATCAAGAACAGCCAAACCGTTCTAAAAAACAACCATGAGATTTTCAGTGATATTGCCGAACGGCGCAGTACCGTATTAGCAGACCTCCAGAGCACGTTTACCACCTTTCTAAGCCGTTCCGAGAACTTCCGTGCAGATGGCCTTAGCGACCAAAATGCTTCTTTTTCGCCCAATATTGCTACCGGAAGCGGCTTGGCCATCATCGGTGTAATTCTCGCAACCGTCACACAAGGTGCGGTTTTGGACATTACAGGCGGTTTATTGACCACCATGGGCTTGCTCTTCGCTGGCGTTACGGTGGGTCTTAAACGAAAGCGGATCATGGATGAGTTCCGAAACGAGGTGGCACAAGGGCGTACACAATTGGAAAAAGAGGTGCTTCAGCGGCTTAGTTCCTACATCTCTACGCTCAAAAATCGGATTGATGCGAATTTTAACGACTTCGATGCCTTGCTCGAACAAGAAGGGCGCTCCCTTGCGCTTTTCACGACGAGACAGCAAAACATCAAAAACCGATTGGAGGCATTAGACCAATCTTTTTAAGTACCGGATGAAAATTAGCTTTTGTTTTTTATCCATCAACGTTTTCATATCCTTTGGATGTTGAAAGGTTGTTTTCACTCCGTCAGCTCGCTTTGATCATGTCAAACACACAAAAGGGTTAGAAATATCAACCCATAAACAGCAAATCTTTCTAAGAACACTCGTCATTGCGTGAATCTTTTGCGTGAACCTTTTGCGTTTAAGAACGACAATAGCCCATTCCCAAACAAGAATAGGCTATTGAAAAATAATGGCAAAAAGGCATTAGCCGATGTGCATTTGTAATTCCTCGCGGCGGTGTTTTTGCCGCAGCTTACGAAGGGCTTTTTCTTTGATCTGGCGAACGCGTTCGCGGGTTAGGTTAAATCGTTGGCCAATTTCCTCCAACGTAAGGGGATGCTCGCGTCCAATACCAAAATAAAGGCGGGTGATCTCCGCTTCGCGCGGGTGTAACATGCTCAATGCGCGTTCGATGTCAATTTTTAGCGACTCATCCATCAGGGTTTCATCAGGAGAAAGGCTATCTTCATGCGGCAATACATCCAAAAGGCTGTTTTCGTCGTCGTCATTAAACGGCGCATCCATCGAAAGGTGACGCCCTGTATGTTGCATGGCCTCTCGGATTTTTTCCACATCCACGCCCAATTCCATCGCCAATTCCTCGAAGTTTGGGGCACGTTCATGGATTTGCGCGAGCTTGGCACTCGTTTTCCGAATTTTGGAAATGGTTCCAATGCGGTTTAGGGGCAAGCGAACCACACGGCTCTGCTCGGCCAATGCCTGTAAGATGGCCTGACGAATCCACCATACGGCATATGAAATAAACTTAAAACCCCGTGTTTCATCGAAGCGCTGTGCCGCTTTGATGAGACCGTAGTTCCCTTCGTTGATCAAATCTGCAAGCGAAAGACCCTGTCCCTGATATTTTTTGGCTACCGAGACCACAAACCGTAAATTGGCACGGGTTAATTCGTGCAAGGCTTTGCGATCGCCATCTTTAATTCGCCGTGCGAGGTCAACCTCTTTTTCGGGGGAAAGGAGCGGGATTTGGCCAATCTCTTGGAGATATTGATCCAACATTCGCTGCTGTCGTGGAACGTACATAATAGATTGTTCTAAACGATTTAGTGGGTGTAACAGTGGTTATGGCGGTGTGTTGGTCTAAGCAGATGATTTATGGGGTGGGGGATCTTTTTTACAAATGATCTTAAGGGCGCGGAGTGTGGTGGATATAAGTCTGCTAATTTAAGGATTACCATACACAATTACAAAAAGATGATTACACCTTTATTAAAATTAAGTGTCCTCATTGACGCCACAAACTTGCGCTATGTTCCGCCATATATCTAAAAACTTTTGCAAATACGCTTCCTTAATGCCTCATTTGTTCAATTTTTTGCAAGCCTCGCGGTTTATGATGCAAGTAAGTACCGAATGTTTAATTTGACTATGGCAAACCAAGACCTACTTTACCTCCCAACCCAAAAAGGCGTCCTAACGCTTGGGCCAAAGGACAAGCCCTATGTGATGGGAATTTTGAACATCACACCAGACTCCTTCTGGGACGGCGGTCTGTATTTAGAGGTTCCAGCCGCACTAAAACGTGCCGAAGTGATGCTACACGAGGGCGCGACACTATTGGACTTGGGTGCGGCCTCTTCGCGCCCCAAAGGACAAGTCTATGGGGACGGGGCAAGCGTATTGCCTATTAAAACTGAACTTGCTCGGCTCATTCCAGTGGTAGAAGCCCTTGTGCGCCACTTTCCAGAGGCCATTTTATCCATAGACACCTACAGGTCGGAGGTGGCAAAAGCGGCTTTGGAAGCCGGTGCCGATATCTTGAATGACATCACTGCCCTCCGCTTCGATCCCAACATGGCCACTGTTGCGGCACAGCACAACGCCCCTTTAATCCTTATGCACGCCGTTGGATTGCCCGGCGAGATGCCCCACCAGCTCGAAAGCACCGACATTTTGGCAACCGTATGTACTGAACTGAAGACGGCCATCCAAAAAGCCCGTTTGGCTGGCGTTAAACACCTGATGACCGATCCCGGGTTTGGTTTTGGCAAGAGCCATGCGGGGAATTTAGCCTTAATCAATGGTATTCCGTCACTTTTGGCATTGGGATGCCCCGTACTTGTGGGCATCTCTCGGAAAAGCACGATCGGTGCGCTTTTGCAAAGAGAAGGCATACCACTCCCGCCAGAACTGCGTTTGTTTGGCACCTTGGGCGTAACGGCGGTGGCCTTACAACGAGGTGCAAAAATTATTCGTACACACGACGTTCGAGAAACAAAGCAGTTCTTAGAACTTTTCTACTTAACCGAACTTGCATAATTGTTCAAAAAAGCGCGTATAGGGTCTTTTTTTTACAAAACGCAAGGACATATCCGAAAGAATTTGAAAAATGACAGCGCGTGTTAAAAAAATGAGACCAAAAATGATATTATTTGGTTTTTGAGGTCTCTTTTTTTGTATCTTTAGACGAGCAAAGCATACGGCACAACCACATCACCAAAGCCGTATGTGGAGAACCTTTCTTGTTCTTAATACCTTTCTCGAACAACATAATGGTGGGATTAGACAGGCCATAGTTCCTGTCTCTACAAACAAGGCTTTCTCTTTTCTTGGGGAAAGCCTTTGTTTGTGGTGATCAAAGTCATGCGGCGGGAAGTTTACCCCAGTTCTCATTTAATCCCGAACTTCACATAAACCGAGATTTGGATTTTGATTTTGCTAAACTGGATTTCATCCTCGCCCGAAACAGCATCCGCCACACCTGCAATAGTTTCCATGATCCGGTTTTGAACATTGCTAAGCGGCATGGGGGCATAGGCATCGCGCTCTTGAACCACAAGCGGTTTTCCTGTTTGTTCGCCAATGGCAGACAAGAGGTAATCGGCTTTTGTTTTAGCGGCTTTTATGGCCTGAATACGCACCTCGCGGCGGAGTTCATCCATTTTGGAATGATGTACCCGTGCAACATTGGCTTCTGTAATGGCAATCTGGTCTAATGCCTCAAAGAGGTTGCCCAGAGTAGTAGCATCACCCAATTTAAGTTCGTAGTCTTTTCGGGTAATCACGTCTTTGGTTTTGCGGCTAACTCGGATGTATCCCGCATTTGCACCTGCCACCGAAAGCTGATCAAGACCAATGTTCAAGCGGCGAAGCGTGTCTTTGAGTTTTTCTTCTTGTGCCTCGATAGTCACTTTATTCCGGCCCTCAAAGCGTTCGCGGAGGATAATCGAAACGTAAATCTCATCTGGAATAACCTCTTTTTCAGCGGTTCCGGTGACGTCAATGTACGGAATATCTTCGATTTTGCTTTGACCAAAGGCTGGCAAAAAAGCAATAAACAAGAGGATAAGGTATTGTTTTTTCATGGCTATAAGAATTGATTGTGCATGGGTGTTACATACAAGCTACAACGAACAACAAGAAAAGGTATTGTATATTGGGGGTAAATATTTACTTTTAAAGGATGTATGAACGGGCAGAGATGCCAGTAAACAACAATATAAAACCAACCAATATGAGACCCTTTTACTCACTTACTTTTGCTATCTTTTTTCTTCTGGGGGCTTTCGTGTACGGGAAGGAATACCCGTCAGACGCATCGAATGCCCAATATCACTTATATCATGGCCGATGACCTTGGCTATGGCAGTTTGGGGAGTTATGCCAGAAGCTCATTCGGACACCGCATTTGAACCAAATAGCACGCACGGTTACAATATATTTTATTGGCTATAAAAATCTTATACCAATTAGCCATTAAGCACATGCTTTATCCATCAATGCTGTGTTGAAAGGTTGATTTTCGTCAGTTCGCTTTGCTCATGTCAACACGTAAAAGGTTGAAAACGAGTAACCTTTAAACAGTAATTTCCCCTATTTGGTATTATTGATTGGAGTCCAATTTATTGAGTTGGTTTGGGAGGCTCGCTTTTCTGGATTGCTCTGTCGCGGAGGTATCGCCGAAGAGAAAGCAAACCAGCGACGACCGCACCTACGATAAAATCTTGGCTGTTAAGGGGGCGGCCTCGCATCAGAACGCCTAACAAAGAGGATAGCCCCAAAAAGATGGCATACACCACCACAAAGTGAATAACAAGCGTTTTGATAGAAGATTTTGGCATTTGCAAACCATGCTAACGGGTGAAGAACTGGCCTAAAGATAGTGCTTTTTTCCAGATCGGCGGCGGGTCTATCAAGGCGAGTGGAAAAATTTTGAGCCAAATTGAACTTGGTGCTCTACTACAACTTGCCACCTTTTTACAATACCTCAAACCAACGAGCATCATAGTTCCCTATCAGCAGTCATCAAGCCCCTAAGGACACATACCGTTTTAGATTAGAAGCGGTTTTTTTGCGAAGAAGTTAGGAGTATCGCGGCAATTTGCAACTAAAACAACGGTTGTAAACATTGAGCAAATCAGATTATTGAGATCGCCTCTATCTTATAGCATAATTGTGTTGTTCAAGAATGGAAAGACGGCCCTTAGAAAAATCCGCCGGAGCAAGGATGGCTTCGACTTAGCTTAGCCGAATTGCTTTTTTTGGCCGTACAAAACAAGGCCGCCGGCAGGCTTATCTGCGCTCAGTTAATAGGCTTCGATTTGATCAACCCAAAACACCTGTTAAATGGTTACAAGTTAAAGGCTGGCCCAATAAGCAGTGAATAAATTCTCTCAATAAGAAATTTTTCTACGCCAATCAAGTGAGTTATTTCCTTTTAAGATGGTGTTGTTTTTACGTAAACTACAAAAGTATTTACACCGCCTTAACGCCTTAAACATGGAGAAATCTCTCATGAAAAAAACATCCCTCTTTTTGATGCTGTTTCTTGCATTAACCATCAACAAAACCCAAGCCCAAACACCACACATCGAGGTAGCACCTTGTTTAGAGTATTGGGTTTTTGCAAACCCTTCGGATCCAAACCAGTGGGGCGAGGTCTGCATGAATCCTTACCTTGGTGACCCCGCAAACGGCTCAGCTACCCAAGAACAACGCGAATACTATAAAAATAGTAAATCAAATTTTTGTTTTATTGGCCGCATTTTCAGCTACGAGAAATTAGTTCGTTGGCGGGAATATTGGATGATTCTGAATAAAGGAAAATTAAATTGCCGTTCAAATTATTTTATTGACAGCGGCGTGCGCTACGAGGTTCCACCTATTATGTCTAAAGGAAAAAACTGGTTAGACGACATCGCTATTCCAATTGATATTGACAAAATAAAAGCAAGGTTAATAGATGGAAATCTTGTGTTATCTGGGTTTCCAGAAGCGGTTTCGGTTCTTGAACTTAGCAAAAACAAGGCCATTATTACCTCCCCAAAAAGTGCCATTGTTCTAAAAAAGGGGCAATATCCGATCCATAACGGAACAGTAACACTGGGCAAATCCGTCAACCCGGAAAGCCCTCCACGCCCATGCGGAAAAGCCAAGGACAACTTGCTTGATGCTGGCTACAAAATAACCTCCAATGAGGGTGTATATCGTCTTTTTGGGCCGGGTGGAGAAACACAAGTTGATGATTTTCCGATTGTAGAACTTGTCATGGAATTTGAAAATCGGTACGGCATAGTTACACCAGTCGGCGATGAAATCCTTGATATTGTAGAAGTCATTGTGGATGATATCTTATGGGGTATTGTTACTCCGATTGGGGAAGACGTATGCGGAATTGTCAATCCAATTGAGGACGTTAATTCAATTGTAGAAGTGGTTGTGGATGATATCTTATGGGGCATTGTCAGTCCTGTTGAGGTAGATCTGAACATCGTTAACCCCATTGGAGAAATTGATGTAAATGTCATAGACATCATCATAGACGAGATACTCCTTGGGATTGTAACCCCAGTTGGAGATGAGATAGCAAATGGCATTGTCCTGCCGGTTGGAGATGAGATAGCAAATGGCATTGTCACGCCGGCTGGAGATGAGATAACCCGCTCCAAACCCATTTTGACCGATGGAGTCATCACAACGTCTGCGTATCCCAATCCATTTAACCCCAGCACGCAACTGAGTTTTACCCTACCACATGCTGCAACCGTCCGCCTCTCGGTATTTGATTTACAGGGAAAAGAGGTCGCAAAATTGGTAAATGGTACATTTAAAGAAGCGGGAAGCCACCAAGTACAATTTGATGCCGGAAATCTGCCAAGTGGCGTCTATTTTTACCGAATTGTAGCCGGAAGTTTTGTCGCAACCAAACGGATTCAGTTGCTGAAATAAACACAGGTTTGATGTCATAAATACTTCCGCCTCGGGCTATAATGCCTGATACAAAAGCCTTTTTATTGTTCAAATAAGATGGCTTTTTTTACAACTACTTTTTAAGAGAAAAATTTCCGTCTTATTGGAATTTTTCCTCTTCATATTAAGTGAATTAATTCCTTTCTTTGATATTATTCATTGAAGTATTTTAAGCCATTCTTTTTTTCCACTCTTTATTAGGAGATACATAATGTCACACAATTTCCATTCTTTCCGAACATTTTGCCTGCTTATCGGCATCTTATTTCTTGGTTTTCAAGGTACTTTTGCACAAGGAGCGGTGTTTAACCCAAGCGGAAATACTGGAGACCCCGGTATCCCACCGCCCCCAACGCCCTGTAAAAAGTATTTGATCTTTATGCGAACCATTAGCCCCAAAAGCCCCGGCCACTTTTGTGTGGATCCTTTCTGGACGGGCGACATTGACCCAAGCCGCCTAAGCCCGTCAGGAAAAGGTTATGTGGATGGTTCAACGTTGATTGATGGGATGACCATCACCGAATGGATTATGCGCGTTTATGCAGATCAGAACTATTGCTATATTGGATATGCGCGTAGCGACGAAGAGTATGAAAAATGGTGGTATTATTACGCCCCAAATTGGGAAAATGTACCTTGCAATAGCAGCAGCAAATTTTATGGGTCTGGTTCTTTGGGAATCATCCGACCAAGTGGTAAAGGCACTTGGGGCGATATTTTCACCACTCCTATTGATTTTTCAGACGTTAAGGTAGCGCGTTTAAACGATGCCCTTGTTTTTAAAAACCTTCCTCAGGACTTAGCATCTTTAGAAGTTGATCGCAGAAGGGCGCTTATACTTGGTCCAAACGCTGTGCTGGCAATAGACGCAGGAAGTTACCACGTACAAGATGGAACTGCAACACTGGGACGTACCTTAAAGTCCTCTTCACCACTGCTACAATGCGGCGAAGGCGGATGTTGCACCTCGGATCCGGCCCTCAAAGTGATCATTGATGATGACATTTTCCAACTCGCCAAGAATGATGGAACTTGCTCAAAAGCGAAATTCGTAGGCCCAGATGATGTAGAAGAGGAGGATTTTCATGTTGTTGATGTTGTCATTATTGATATTTTGGACAAAATCGTGAATCCTATCGGAGATATTGAGGTCAGTGCGGCTGACATTACCATAGATGATGTTCTAATTGGGATTGTCAACCCAATTGGAGTTGAAGTGGACATCATAGACATCATTATAGAGGATATACTTTTAGGAAGCGCTAACGCTCTTACCACTAATCTGAACAACTCCATTGTCACGCCGGCTGGAGATGAGATAACCCGCTCCAAACCCATTTTGACCGATGGAGTCATCACAACGTCTGCGTATCCCAATCCATTTAACCCCAGCACGCAACTGAGTTTTACCCTACCACATGCTGCAACCGTCCGCCTCTCGGTATTTGATTTACAGGGAAAAGAGGTCGCAAAATTGGTAAATGGTACATTTAAAGAAGCGGGAAGCCACCAAGTACAATTTGATGCCGGAAATCTGCCGAGTGGCGTCTATTTTTATCGAATTGTGGTCGGAAATTTTGTCGCAACCAAACGAATTCAGTTGCTGAAATAGCTTTTACCTATGTCAAGGTAACACTAAAGGGTGTGTTTCCCATCAGGGCGCACCCTTTTTGATTGTGCTTTACGCCACAAAAAACACCTTTAACCAGTCATTTTGGAAACGCCAGTGTTTCATTTTGTAATAGCTCAAGAACTGCGGGAGCAAATAGTTCCGTCGCTGGTGTCCGGCCTGAATCACCAGTTGATCCCCAAATTGCTGAACACTTACATTGGCATCGGAGGCTGGCAAGCGAATTTCTAAGCGGTATCCGTTCTCTTCGTTGACCACCCGATAGGTTGGCTCGGAAAAAAAGACTTGTGTGGGCGAGGCATCTCCGTAAAGCGAGTCGCCAATTTGTTCCAACCGCTCCAAGCCAAAGACCTCTTCACCCAAATGCGGCACCTTGAAAATGGGTAATGGTTCGAAGCTACTTTCTATTTCTGCGAGGTATTTTTGTTGAGCAGCCAAGTATTTTCCCCAAACGGCATCGGATGATTCAGGCAAAACGCGGTTCACCAAAATGGCATCCACACCGTATCCATACAACTGGAGATAGGTATAAGCACGACGTGCTTCATTAATGACCATTCGTTCTGGATTCGCCACAATACGCATACTGGTTATGGTAGGATTGGCCAATATTTTTTGGACTTTTTCCAATTTTCCGAACATGACATCTAATTCTTCGACGCCTTTATCTAATGGGACTCCCGTAAAGGTATTGACGGCTTTGCCAAAAAGTTGTACCGCAGAACGTTGAAACGGAAAGGCTTTGGTCAACCACCATTGTGTTACTTGGGGGAGGCTGAGCAAGGTCAGCGTCTCACCAGTGGGTGCAGAATCCACCACAATGACCTCGAAATCTCCAGCACTATAAAACTGATCCAACCACAACAAGGTAGAAGCCTCCGCCATGCCCGGCAACGATGCCAGTTCTTCGGCAGCAACATCCTGAACGCCCTGCCATTTAAACAAAACCAAAAGCATATGACGAAGGTTTTGCCAATATTTCTGCATAGAATAATACAAATCCACCTCTTGTGCCCACAGGTTTGGGGCAATCGCTACAGGCTCTGGACCAAGTTTCACATCCAAGGCATCGGCAAGGCTGTGTGCGGGATCGGAGGACAAGACAAGGGTTTTTTTGCCTTCGCGTGCTGTTTTTAAGGCTGTTGCAGCGGCACAGGTCGTTTTCCCCACGCCACCTTTTCCCGTAAATAGCAAGATTCTTTTCGACATAAGGTGTTATTTGGTACGCACCATCACGTAGGTTTTCGTTCATAACGTGCGGCTTCAGGTCGTAGCTACACGTCGTCTTGGGGTCGTTGTTTCTCGAACCGTTCGAGCAGGCGTTTTTCGGGTCGTTTTGGCAGTTGCGCTACGGGTTCTGGTGGTTCTTGGGGTCGTTTTTGCAGTTCTGCGGGTTGTTGCCTTTGTAGGTTTGTTGGTTTTGGTTGTGGTACTTTTTCGTCGGACGGATTTCGTCTGAGCGGTTTTACGGGCGGTTCTTCGTTTTTTGGGTGGATTTTCGTTGAACAAATCCTCTTTTTTCTCAATGAGAAAGTCCGCAAATTGTTCGGCGGTAATTAACAAACGAAGAGGTAACAAGAATGGCAAGCTATTATATGCCTCCATAAGCAAGCGTTTGAGAACGGCATTGCTCACCTCTCCGGCAGTTCCGCCTGTTTTTTCGTTTAAAAAAGCCCGAATCTCACCTATATAATGCAAAACAGTACGCATAAACTTTTACCCCTTCTCGATTGCAAGAATTTCAGATTTCCAATCCCCCACTTGCTTTTTGACCCCATCAAAGTTGATCCCAACCGCGACCACCGAGCGACCTTGATGCAGATACGGAACCGCATAACCTTTTGCATGGATTTGCGCAAGCGCCGCGTCCGAACTTTCGTTCAGTTTAAACTCCAAAATG